>FLSH01011507.1_pt1 | contig 23618 bp, 16 predicted proteins | sample 1550441 | NCBI WGS metagenome assembly FLSH01 (sample SAMEA4031756, study PRJEB14383) | metagenome | biome: human; feature: oral; material: saliva | place: Philippines | collected 2014 | reverse complement strand
TTAGTGGAAGAAGTGGCGGGTACCGGTCAGGTACATGGTCACGCCGGCAGCCTTAGCGGCCTCGATAACTTCCTCATCACGAATCGAACCGCCCGGGTGCACAACGGCACGCACGCCGGCATCCAGCAGAACCTGCAGGCCGTCAGCGAAGGGGAAGAACGCATCGGATGCGGCAACCGCACCGCGGGCACGCTCGTTACCCTCGCCGCCGAGGGTGTTCGCACGCTCAACGGACAGCTTGCAGGAGTCCACGCGGTTCACCTGGCCCATGCCGATGCCCACTGCGGCGCCGTTATCGGCCAGCAGAATGGCGTTCGACTTGGGCGAGCGCAGTGCACGCCACGCGAATTCGAGGTCGCGCAGGGTGGCCTCGTCGGCGGGCTCGCCGGCAACCAGGGTCCAGTTCTTCGGGTCGTCGCCCTCAGCCTGCAGGCGGTCGGCCTCCTGGAAGAGCGCGCCGCCGGAGATGGGGCGGTACTCGATGGCATCGCGGCTAAAGCCCTCGGGCAGAACCAGCAGGCGCAGGTTCTTCTTCTCGCGCAGAATCTCCAGGGCCTCGGGCTCATAGCCGGGGGCCACGACAACCTCGGTGAAGATGCCCTTGACGGTACGTGCCATTTCAGCGGTCACCGGGCGGTTAGCGGCAATCACGCCACCGTATGCGGACAGCGGGTCGCAGGCGTGAGCCTTCGCGTGAGCGTCCGCAATCGGATCGGCGGCACCGGGGGTTGCCACAGCGATACCACAGGGGTTGTTGTGCTTGATGACGGCGACGGCCGGCTCATCGAAGTCGTAGGCGGCGCGCAGGGCGGCGTCGGCGTCAACGTAGTTGTTGTAGCTCATGGCCTTGCCGTGCAACTGCTCGGCCTGTGCAATGCCGGGGGCGGCCGCCGGGTTGACGTACAGGGCGGCGCGCTGGTGCGGGTTCTCGCCGTAGCGCAGGGTCTCGCTGCGCTCGAAGCCCAGGCCGGCGTACGGGGGCCAGAAGTTGGCGTCCTCGTCCTGCAGGAACTGGGATGCGGTCCAGGTAGCCACGGCGGTGTCGTAGGCGGCGGTGTGAGCGAATGCGCCAGCGGCCAGGCGGCGGCGCTCCTCCAGCGAGAAGCCACCGTTCTTAGCGGCCTCAACCGTGCGCTCGTAGTCGGCCGGGTCAACCACAATCGCGACGGCATCGTGGTTCTTTGCAGCTGCGCGAACCATGGAGGGGCCGCCAATGTCGATCTTCTCAATGATGGCGTCCTGATCCGCACCCGAAGCCACGGTCTCGACGAAGGGGTACAGGTTCACGACGACCAGATCGAAGGGCTCAACGTCCAGCTCGCCGAGGGTGTCGATGTGCTCCTGCTTGCGGCGGTCAGCCAGAATACCGGCGTGGATGCGCGGGTGCAGGGTCTTCACACGGCCCTCGAGGCACTCGGGGAAGCCGGTCACCTCGGTCACCTCGGTGACGGGAACGCCTGCGGCCGCAATGGTCGCCGCGGTCGAACCGGTGGACACCAGGGCCACGCCGGCCTCGTGCAGACCGCGGGCGAAATCCTCCAGGCCGGTCTTGTCGTAGACAGAAATGAGGGCGCGGCGCAGGGGCACGCGATCGAGCTCAATAAGAGACACAAATACTCCGATACTTTGCACCGTGCCCGGCACATGCGGCGGCACGGCTGGTGGATGGATGTGAGTCCGCCCCGGTGGGCGGGATGTGCGGGTGGGGTTTACCCCCGCCGTCGCGCCGGGCACGGGGTGCCCCCACTCGGGCGGTGGGGCGCGACGGTACGTCTGTACGGGCGGGGAATCGGAGCGTGCGCTCCACCCGCCGTATGAAAAACTTATGCGGCAGAGTGCTTCTGCGCGAGGTCGGCGATGGTCTGCACGAGCAGGCGGCGCTCCTGCACCTTGATGCGTTCGTGCAGAGTTTCTTCGGTATCGCCGTCGAGCACGGGCACGGCGGCCTGCGCCAGGATGGGGCCGGTATCAACGCCGGCGTCGACGAAGTGCACGGTCAGGCCGGTAATCTTCACGCCGTGGGCCAGGGCGTCACGCACGCCGTGCGCGCCCGGGAAGGAGGGCAGCAGGGCGGGGTGGGTGTTGATAATGCGGTTGCTGAAGCGCTCGACCAGCTGCGCATCCACGATGCGCATGAAGCCGGCGAACACGATGTAATCGGGCTCGTAGGAGGCAATCTTCTCTTCGAGGGCGCGGTTCCACGCCGGACGGTCTGCGTAGTCGCCGGGCTGCACCAGGAAAGTGGGCACGCCGGCGGCCTGGGCGCGTTCGATGCCCAGGCAGGGCTTGTCGGCGCCAACAGCCGCAATGTCGAGGGGAAGCTCGCCCGCCGCTACGGCGTCGAGAATGGACTGAAGATTCGTTCCGGATCCGGATACCATAACCACAATTCGCACCCAACCAGTATAGCCCATCTCACATGCGTTGCGGGAGCTCGGAGAGACGGTCGTCCGCGTAAACGGGAGAAGGTATTGCGGTAGCGCTCGGTAGGCCGGGACGGTCGGAAGAGCGGAGGGCTCCAGCAGCCCGGACGCGGAAGGCGAACGAACGGCGGCGCGGCGGGCCCCACGCCCGAAGGGACGGTACCCTTAAAGCTATGTCTACTCCCCCGCCGAACACCCCGAACGACCAGCCCCGCAACCCTCAGCAGCAGGCTCAGCCGCAGAGCCCCGCCTCCAACCCGCAGCAGGGACAGCACCAGGGGCCGCCGGCCCCCGGCAGGTACAGCGGACAGCACCCCGGCGCACAGTACCCCGGCGCGCCGGGCGCACCTCAGCCCGGCGGAAACCCCGGCAAGCCGCCGATGGACCCGCTGCAGCGCCAGCGCATCCTGCTCCGCGCGGCTATGGTTCTCGTTGTCTCCGTGCTACTCATCTTCGGGGCATCCTCCTTCGTGCTCTCCCCTATGCCCTACTTCCTGGGCCTTTTCCTCTTCGCGCTGGTGGGCATGGGGCTGAACGTCTGGGCCATCGTGCGCACCGCGAGCGCGCGCGGCCCCTGGATCTTCTACGTTGCCGCCTCCCTCAGCATCCTCTACAGCCTCATGACCGTGATCGGCGGAATCGGTCTGGCCGTCATGCCGGGGATGCAGGAGTACCGCGAGTGCCGCACGGCCGCGCTGACCGGCACCGATATGTACACCTGCGACCAGATGCTCCAGAACAGCATGGACAGCTTCGCGGGCACCGGCAGCACGGCAGGGGCCTCCTCCCGTTAGCGGCGGCCGGAGCACACACAGCACGAAACCCGCGCGAGTCATCCTCGCGCGGGTTTCGTGCTATTTTTCGAGCTATTTCTTCTTCGGGGCCTGCGAGCCGGTAGCCTCTTCCCCGGTCGGCAGCGGGGGCAGCTCCACGGTGGAGGCCTCGTCGGTCAGAAGCGGCAGGATGCCGGTCTGGGCGCGCACGCCAAAGATACGGTTCATGGCCTGGTCGGCGGAGAGCACCTCCAGCTCGCGTTCCATGAAGTCACGCTCTCCCCCGGCCTTCTTCTGCGCCTTGCGCTCGCTCTTGGCCGCCTTCTTCTCGCGGCGCTTGCGGGCGCGCTGTTCCGCCGCGGAGGGCTCGGCCTCCGGGGCCTCGGAGGCTTCGTGCCCCGAACGGTCGGGAGCGGCATCCTCGGAGCCTTCGGCGGGCTGAACGCCGAAACCGAAGTACGCCATGATGCGCCCGGCACGGCCTCGCGGGTGGGCGGGCTCGGCGCTTTCGGAGGTGTCCTCGGGTTCGGCGGGGCCTTCCCCCGCGGTCTTCGCGGAAGACTTCGAGATTTCCGCGGACTTCGGGGCCGCCTTCTTCTCGTTCTCAGAACCGGCCTCGGACGCGGCGCTCACGGGCTCGGGGTTCTCGGGCTCGGGGTTCATAAACTCGGGGATGGAGAGATCGGATTCCACCGGCTCGGGCAGGTCCTCATCGGGAACGACCTCGGCGAGCGCATCCGCCAGGGCGCGCTCGGCCACGGGGTCGGAAGCCTCCAGGGGGTAGGCGTGCACGGGCTCCTGCGGGTGCACCGGCACGTGGCCGGTGGCTACCTCGTCCACAATCGTGTGCGCCTCGGAGGGCTCCTGCGAATCCTCGTGCTTGGAGTCCTCGTTCTCAGGGTCCTCGGAGCTCGGCTCGCTCTTTCGGGAATCTTCGGCGGCCTTGCGCTCGGCTTCTTCCTCGCGATGCTTGGCCTCCTCGGCCTCCTCACGGGCGCGACGCTCGGCCTCAGCCTTGCGCTTGGATTCTGCCTTGCGAGCTTCCTCCTCCCGGCGCTTGGCTTCCTCAGCTTCCTCCGCCTCGCGACGCTCAGCCTCGGCTTCCTCGGCAGCTCGGCGTTCCTCACGCTCGGCCGCACGCTCCGCGCGACGCTGAGCCAGGCGCTCCTTCGCGGAAGCACCAAGGCTCATCAGGCGCTCGCCCAGGTTCGGGCGCTCATCGGCAAATCGCGGCAGATCGCGGCTGCTATCGGGCACCAGGGCGCGGCTGAGCAGGTTACCCAGAGCCACGCCGAGCCCCACCCACAGAGCCGTGTGGCCCGCAAAGCTCAGCGGCTCGGCACCCACCTCGGTGAAGCGTCCGACACCCAACGAGCCGTAGGAAATCCAGCCCAGCCACAGGGCGGCCAGAGAAGTCAGCAAACCGGTCAGCATGCCCAGCGCAAGCGAGGACAGCAGGGCCGAAAGCGGACGGAACGGCACCTTCAGGGCGACCCACTCGTCCAGGTGATCCTCACCCTCACGCAGGAACCACCAACCGGCAATCGCGCCGGCGGCCACCGGAACCAGCAGACCCAGCAGGCCGGCGCTTCCCAGGGACTCAGGAACCGCACCCAGGATCGGCAGCATCGGCAGGGACCCGGCATTGCTACTCGTCAGGCCAATCGAGGTACCCGCGCCAAAGGCGAAACCGGCACCGGTCGACCAGGCCATCGCGTAAATCACCAGGTTGGGCAGGAAGCCCAACTGCAGCAGCGTCACAGCGGTATCACCCACCGGGCCCGCGTGCAGCTCCTGATAGGTGGCCACCACCTGCGACCACCCGCCCAGAATACCCAGGGCCAGCAGCAGCGCGCCCAGGCCCACAAAGGCCACCGCGGCAACCACCGCCGCGCGCACCACAGCCCACGCGTAGGACCCGGCCCAGCGCGAGTACTGGCTCATCTGCGAAATCTGCTCCGCCGTATCAACACCCACCATGCGCGAAAGCGAACGCGCCTCGCGGTAGCCGCCCCACATCAGGCCGACCACCACGATACCCAGCGGCACCAGCGCGGCGTTCAACACCTGCAGCGGCTTCGGGCTCGGGCTCGCCCAACCGTACACCGCCGAACAAATCAGCGCGTAGGTCACCGAACCCGAGAGCACCGGAATGAGGAACTCCCCCTCGTACGAGGCGCGCGCCAGCCTGCGACCGGAACGGTAGCAAAATAGCAGCGGCAGAATACTCAGGCCCAGCGGCACCAGGGTCATGGTGCCCGCGGAGGCGCCAAAGACAGCCGAGAGGTCCAGGGGAACGCCGTGAATCAGGAGCCACAGGTGGGCCGACATCGCGGCCACCGACGAGAACTCCGTGCCGCCAAAACCGTTCGTCGCCCACACGGCAGCCATGGCGGCCACCACCAGGACGCCGGACATCAGGGCGGTCAGAATCAGCTCAACGACGCCCTGAAGCCACAGGGGCATGGGCATGGAATAGCGGGAGATAGGTGAGGTGCTTTTCATCGTCCTTCAATCATGCCACGAATTAACGACGAAACCCGCCTCCGGAAGGGCCGGTGATGGCCCTTGAAGACAGGTTTTTGCACGTCGCGTCGGTTTTTGGGTTAGTCCCTCGGCGGGAATCTTTGCGGCACCCCTATTGATCGGTCCAGGGGTTGGATGCGTTCACGCCCCAGGAACGGTACACCTGCGCCTTCGAGGAGACCAGCTCCAGATCGTAGGCGCTTGCGCTCGCGGCCATCAGCCCCTCCAGGGCGGCCGTGGGGAGGGGGCCGGCGTCGTCGCGCCCCACCGCGTGCTGACCGCGCGGGGCCTGGCGGCCCGCCCACTCGAGGCTCACGCGCGCGTCCACGTTAATGACGTGGTCGCCGAAGCGTTCGAGCAGCTCAGCAATCCAGCGGTCGGTCTCGGGGTAGGGGTAGAGGCCTTTGAGCTCACCAATGCTCAACACCGAAATGTACATGTGGCGAAACGAGCGGCGGCGTAGAAACGCCACCACGGCGGGGTCTGGATCCGCCTTACGAATCTCCGCGAGAACGTCGGAGTCCAGGAGCATACCGGAAAAGTTCATACCCCTAATGCTACGCTACGCGCAGACCGGCGATTTCGATGGCGGGAATACCCTCGGGGTTGGGCAGAAGAAGGAAGTTCAGGAACTCGTCGCGCTTAGAAGAAATGCGGGAGTAGTCGTCAATGCTGACCGCGGTGAAACCGCCTCGAGCGGGAACTGCTACGGCACGCAGGCTGTCCTGGTAGGAGCGGGAGGGGTTCAGAGAGATTACTGCTTCGGTTGCAGAGCCGTTGTACATGTGACAACCTGCGCCGTGAGTGGCGCGATCCTTTCGCGTTGCTCTTGTCTGTACCGGTTACCACCTCTGAGGGTGGTGAATACAAACCGCTTCGTCATCCGAGCCACCCGTGAACATGGGGTTGGCGTTCGACCATAGTCGGAGCTTATCAGTCGAAACTCTTGAAGCTGGCTCCAGCTTACAGCACGTTCTCACCTTAAGTAAAGTGTTCTTCACAAAAGATTCAGGTCACATGTATTTTTGCTTATCAAATTGTTTAGTGCCATTCCACGGCGGTCTCGACGCGTAATATTTGACCCTCGGTAGCCCCTCGCTTTCACCCCTCCGCGAGCACGCAGACCAATCCCGCGCGGGGCGCGGCGGCCGCTTTCAGCGTGTTCAATTCGCCTCGTTAAACCCTCGGAGCGCGCACGCTCGAGAGGCAATGACCGCCCGCCGGGCGGCACCTCACCCGATGCGAGATAATGGGCAGGTGCCCAACAATCCTTTCCCCGAAATCCCCGTCACCGTACCCCAAATCATTCGACAGGTCGGCCACCGCACCTACCAGCGCGGGGCCGCCTACCAGCGCAACCGCGAGGTCGTGCGCTACAGCTACGACGAGGACAACCGCACCCTCACCGGGCTCGTTAACGGAAGCACCCTCGTGCCCTACGAGGTGACGATTCGGTTCTTCCCCCCGCGCGCCGGCTCTGCCGCCTTCGCGGCCCGATGCACCTGCCCGGTCGTCAGCAATTGCAAGCACGCCGTGGCGCTCATGCTCACCGCGCTGGACCGCGCCTCCGTGGCGGGTAGGGCTCTCACCCCGCAGGCCATCGGCCCGCTCGACAGCGGCGGTCGCGGAACCAAAATTCAGGGAGCGAAGGACGCCGACGCAGAGACGAAAACCCCCGGCGAGCGCACCCCCGCAACCGAGGCCACCGGCTCCAAAACAACAGGCACCGAAACAACAGGCACCGAAACAACAGGCACCGAAGCGACCGACCCAGAAGCGAGCGCGGCGGAGGTTCCGGGCACTGAGCCGCAGGACCCGCTCGCGGCGCTACGCGCCTCCGGGGCCCTGACCGTGGCCTCGCGCCTGCCGAGCCCCAACTCCGCCGAGACCACCCCGACCGCGCGCGCGAATCGCGAGGAGTCGGAGGGCTTCGACCTCGAATCCCTCGGCATCAGTTCCCTCAGCGGGGCGCTCCTCCCCTCAGACGGCACTCGGGAGGCGGCACCCGCCTCCAAGATTTCGGCCTGGCGCAAGAATCTCTCCTCGATTCTTTCCGCACGTCAGGACCTTTCCGGCATCGATTCGCTACGGGTCAGCGGCGCGCTCGACCTGTCGATGAGCGTCTCGGGATCCTACGCGCGCGGCCGCAACATGCCCGGGGCGACCCCGGCCATCAACCTACTCGCGCGCCCGCTCATGCGCTCCAAAACCGGCCGCTGGGTCAAGGGCGGCCTCACCTGGGACACTTTCGCCTCGAGCGTGGGCGGGCCGGTCGGCCGCCACGACATCTACCCGGAGCACGAGCGTTTCTTCGCCGAGCTCTACTCGATTGCCCGCCCCTGGCAGAACATGTACTCCTCGCACCGCGACTGGATTTCGCTCAGCGCCGCGGGCTCTGCCCTGCTCTGGGATGTGCTCGCACGCGCCGAGGAAATCGGCCTGCCGCTACTAATCAACGGACGCGAGGTGGAGTACGCCATCCTGCCGCCCGCGCGGGTGCGCCTGCGCGCCGCCGCCCTGCCCGAGGACTCCGAAGAGAACCCGGACGGGGGCCTACTCCTCGAGGCCGCGCTGAGCTGGGAGGGGCGCGAGGGCGAGCTTCTGCGACAGCTCTGGCTTCCGGCCGCCCACTGCCACCCCATGGGCACGCCCCGCACCGGCTTCTTCGCGCTCGGCGGGCTTGCGCAGCAGGAGTACGAGCATGCCGCCAAGGCCGTGCACTGGAAGACCACCCGGCCGGGCGCGCTGAACGAGGTGGGGCGCGGCGCCTTTGTGCAGTCTGAGCAAACCGCACAGCCGGAGCAGGCCGCGGTTCCGAACCTCCCCGAGGGCGTGGAGCTGGCGCTCATCCCCCTGGTCGAGCCGCTCGACGCCGCCTCCGAGGCGCTCATCTCGGCGGGAACCGTCAAGATTCCCGCCGCCGAACGCCCCGCGTTCCAGCGCGATTTTCTGCCGGCGCTCAGCCGCTCCGTACCCGCGCTCACCCCCGACCCGGCCCTGGCCCTGCCGTCCGTCACCCCGCCGCGCCTGGTGCTCGAGCTGACCTTCGACGAGGAGGTTCGCCACGACGCGCAGCTGGGCTGGCACTGGGAGTACCCTCTCAACCCCTTCGAGGCCGACCCCGAACACGAATCCGGCGTTCAGCGCCTGCCGGCCTTCGGGTACCCCGGCGAGGAGGGCGGCGAGGTGCGCGACGAGCGCTTCGAGGCCCGCGTGCTACGCTCGGTGCGCTCGGTGCTGGCCGCGCATCCGGCCCTGGCCAGCCTAGAAGAGCGCCGCGTCGAGGGTTGGGAAACCCGCGAGCTGCTCAGTGCGATTCTGCCGAAGTTGCGCCGCATTTCCGCCGTTCGGGTGCGTTTCAACGGCACCCCGCCCGAGTTCGTGGAAGCCACCGACGCGCTCATCGAGGTAACCGTCACCGAAGGCAATTCGCGCGACTGGTTCGGGTTGGGCATCGCGGTGAAGGTGAATAACTGGACCGTGCCCTTCGCCCAGATTTTCGAGGCGCTGGACCGGGGTGCGGACCGCATCCTGCTAGGCAACGGCACCTACTTCTCACTGCGCCGCCCCGAATTTAAGACCCTGCGCACCCTCATCGCGGAGGCGCGGGAGCTCGACGAGGCGGGCGGCGAGTTGCGCATCAACCGGCACCAGGCCGGGCTGTTCTCCGAGCTGGAATCGCTGGCGGCCAGCGTGCAGACCACCCGGCGCTGGGATGAGCAGGTGCGCTCCCTGCTGGCGCTCGTGGAGGCCTCCGAGGCCCGCGAAACCGACCCCGCAGACGGTGCGGATAAGCCCGCGGCAAGCCCCGATACGCATGACAAGCGCAACAATGGGGATGTGGTGCGCCCGAACCTAAACCGAGAGTACCCGGTCCCCGCGGGCCTGCGCGCCACCCTGCGCCCCTACCAGGTGGAGGGCTACCGCTGGCTCACCTTCCTGTACGAGCACCGCATGGGCGGCATCCTCGCCGACGACATGGGCCTGGGCAAGACCGTGCAGGCTCTCGCCCTGCTCGCCCACGCCATCGAGGAGCACCGCGCCGCGGTTCCCGGCGAGCCGTTCGCGCCCTTCCTCGTGGTTGCGCCTACCTCCGTTATCTCGAACTGGGCGGCGGAGGCCGAACGCTTCCTGCCCGAGGCGAAGGTCGTCACCATCACCGAAACCACCGCCGGCAAGACCCCGCTGACCGAACGCGTGGCCGGGGCGCACCTGGTGCTGACCAGCTACACGCTGCTGCGCATGGACGAGGATGCGTACGCCTACGCGCCCGGGCTCGGCTCGGAGGAGGGCCCGGGCACCCCCGGCTGGGGCGCGCTCCTGCTGGACGAGGCGCAATTCGTCAAAAATACCGGCACCCGCGCCTGGTCCATCGCCCGCGCCATGCCCGCGCGCACCAAGATCGCCATGACCGGCACGCCCCTGGAGAACAACCTCATGGAGCTGTGGGCGCTGCTGGCGATTGTGGCGGACGGGCTCTTCCCCTCCGCCCGCGCCTTCCGCGACCTGTACGCCCGCCCGGCCGAATCCGGTGAGGACCCCGCGCACGCGGCCGCCACGACCGCTCGCCTGCGCCGGCGCATCCGGCCGCTCATGCTGCGCCGCACCAAGGAGCTGGTGGCGGCGGAGCTTCCGGCGAAGAACGATGTGCGCGTGAACCTGCCGCTGGCCCCCGGCCACCGCCGCATCTACGACACGCACCTGCAGCGCGAGCGCCAGAAGGTTCTGGGCCTGCTGGAGGACATGGACAAGAACCGTTTCACGATCTTCCAGTCGCTGACGCTGCTGCGCCGCCTGGCCCTGGATGCCGCGCTCATCGACCCGGACGCCTACGAGGGCGTCACCTCGGCGAAGCGCGAGTACCTGGTGGAGCGGCTACCCGAGCTGCTGGCCGGTGGGCACCGCGTGCTGGTGTTCAGCCAGTTCACCGGTTACCTGAAGAGCATCGCCCGGGCCCTGAGCGAGAAGGGCATCGACCACCTGTACCTGGACGGTTCGACCCGCAACCGTGCCGAGGTCATCGAGGCGTTCCGCGCCGGGGCCGCGCCGGTGTTCCTGATTTCGCTCAAGGCCGGCGGTTTCGGCCTGAACCTGACCGAGGCGGACCACGTGTTCATCATGGATCCGTGGTGGAACCCAGCCGCCGAGCAGCAGGCCGTGGACCGTATTCACCGCATCGGCCAGGAGCGTGAGGTGCACGTGTACCGGCTGGTCGCCGAGGGCACGATCGAGGAGAAGGTCATGCAGCTGAAGGCCTCGAAGGCCGCGCTCTTCGATGCGGTGGTCGGCGAGGGTGAGTTCGCCTCCGCGGCGGTCACTGCTGAGGATGTGCGCGAGCTCTTCGCGCTGCCGGAGGAGAAGGACGCGGGATAGCGGCCCCTCTCCCCCGCCGCGGCTCGTCATGATTCTTCGCATCGTTAAGCTCGAGGCACAACCGACTCGTCTTCGCCTCGGCCGCGGGCGTAGCATAGAGAACCAATGAACCCCGCGGAGGCCTCGCCTCCCCCGCAGAAAACGAAGGAGCATCATGAGCTACAACGTACCGAACGTAAAGTTCAACGACGGCCGTAGCATCCCCCAGCTGGGCTACGGCGTGTGGCAGGTTGAGGACGAGGTTGCCGAGAAGGTCGTGGGCACCGCCCTGGAGACCGGCTACCGCCACATCGACACCGCCGCCATCTACGGCAACGAGGCGGGCGTGGGCCGTGCTATCGCTAACTCCGACGTGGCTCGCGAGGACATCTTCCTCACCACTAAGCTGTGGAACTCCGACCAGGGCTACGAGAGCGCTTTTGAGGCGTTCAATGCCTCCCTGGAGAAGCTGGGCACCGACTACGTTGACCTGTACCTGATTCACTGGGCCAAGCCGCAGCAGGGCCTGTACCTGGATTCCTGGCGCGCGCTGATTGAGCTGCAGAAGCAGGGTAAGGTCCGCTCGATTGGTGTGTCGAACTTCCCCGAGGAGCAGCTGCGCGAGATCATCGAGAAGACCGGCGTGGTTCCGGCTATCCACCAGATTGAGCTGCACCCCTACTTCTCGCAGGAGGCGCTGCGCGCCGTTCACGCCGAGTACGGCATCGTGACCGAGGCGTGGAGCCCGCTGGGTAACGGCAGCGACCTGCTGCAGAACCCCGTGCTGGCCGAGATCGCAGAGCGCCACGGCGCAACCCCCGCGCAGGTTGTGCTGGCGTGGCACCTGGCTAAGGGCACCGTGGTTATCCCGAAGTCTGTGACCCCCTCCCGCATTGAGGAGAACCTGGCGTCGGTGAACGTGAAGCTGACCGCCGAGGACATCGCGGCCGTGGATGCGCTCTCCACCCCCGAGGGTCGTATCGGCGCTGACCCGGCGAACATCGACTTCTAGGGTGTCGTCTGGGCCTAGCGGCTCGAACCTCACCTACATAAAGCCCCGACAGGCACGGATAATGTCTGTCGGGGCTTTTGCGCGCCCTGGTGGCGCGGTTTCTCGGGCTTTCGACGACTGGTTTTGACGAACGCTCGTTCTTGGATTGTTCGGCAAACCATCAGCTATCCTGGCGGGCGCTTCGTAACTAACTCTCGCCCGCCAGTTTTCGACGATTAGCTCTCGTCCTCCACCAGCAGCGAGAGGGAGATGCGGCGGCGGGCCGGGTCGACCTCCACGACGCGCACCCGCACAATGTCGCCGCTACGCACAATGTCGTGCGGGTTCGCCACGAACCCGCGGCTCATCTGCGAGATGTGCACGAGGCCGTCCTGGTGCACACCGATATCCACGAACGCGCCGAAGGCCGCCACGTTCGAGACGGTACCCTCGAGCACCATGCCGGGGCGCACATCCTCAAAACGCGAGACGGACTCGGAGAAGCGTGCGGTGCGGAAGCTGCCGCGCGGGTCCAGGCCGGGGCGGCGCAGCTCGGTGAAGATGTCCTGCACCGTGTACACGCCGGCAGTGCCCTCCTCCGCGCCGTCCTGTCCGCCCTCCTGCACGTAGTCGGCGGGGTTCAGCCCGGCCAGCGGGTCGCTGCCGTCCGAGGTACCCAGAGCGCTGGACACCCAGCGAGCGCCGTTGCGGGCCTGCGCGTCGGCAATAATGCGGCGCGCGAGCGGGTAGGCTTCCGGGTGCACCGCGGAGGCATCCAGAGGCTCCTCGCCGCCACGAATACGAATGAATCCCGCTGCCTGGCGGAAGGTCTTCTCACCCAGCCGCGGCACGTTTAGCAGCTGCCGGCGGTTCTCAAAGGGGCCGTGCTCGGTGCGGTAGGCAACGATGCGTTCGGCGGTCGCGGTGCCCACGCCCGCCACGTGCGCGAGCAGCTGCACGGAAGCGCTGTTGAGGTTCACGCCCACGGCGTTCACGCAGTCTTCGACGGTGTCGTTGAGGGCCCGGCGCAGGGCGGCCGGCGGCACGTCGTGCTGGTACTGGCCCACGCCGATGGACTGCGGGTCAATCTTGACAAGCTCGGCGAGCGGGTCCTGCAGGCGGCGCGCGATGGAGACGGCGCCGCGCACGGTCACGTCGTAGTCGGGCAGTTCGGCGGCGGCCAGGGCCGAGGCGGAGTAGACGGATGCGCCCGCCTCCGAAACGGTCACCTTCTGGGGTGCTTCCACGCCCTCCTCGCGCAGGGCGCGAATGAGTTCGCTGGCAAGCCTGTCGGTTTCGCGGCTTGCGGTGCCGTTGCCGATGGCGATGAGCTCCACGTGCTCCTCGCGGCAGGCGGCGGCGAGTTCGCGCAGCGCCTCCTCCCACTGATTGCGCGGGGCGTGCGGGTAGACGGTGCCCGTGCGCAGGGGCTCGCCCGTCTCGTCGACTACGGCGTACTTCACGCCGTGGCGCAGACCCGGGTCCAGGCCGAGGGTGCGGCGGTGCCCGGCGGGCGCGGCGAGCAGAATATCGCGCAGGTTGGAGGCGAACACCTCGGTCGCGTTCTGCGCGGCGGTATCGAGCAGGCGGTGGCGGATGCGCTCGGCCAGGCGCGGGCGCAGGTGGCTGCGCCAGGCGGTGCGCACGGTGGCGGCGAGCCAGCCGAGCACGCGGTCCTCGTCGTCCACGGTGTTGAGCACCTGCACGGGGATGCGCAGCGCGGCGGCCACCTCACGCTCGTATGTAGAACGTACGTTCTCGTAGTTTTCGGCTGCGGCCTCGGCCTCGACGCGGGCGGCACCGCGCAGGCGACTGAGCGGTGCGGGGGCGGGTGCCACGTCCACCTTCAGGCGCACCACGCCGGCGTCCTTGGCGCGGTGCAGGGCCAGCACGCGGTGCGGCGGGATGGAGCGAATACGGTCCGAGAAGGCGAAATAGTCCGAGAACTTCGCGCCGTCGCTTTCGTGCCCGGCAATGACCCGGGATTCGATGACGCCCTGCTCGCGCAGGCGGGTCAAGAGCTTCTCGCCGAGCACCGGGTCGGTGAGGGCGCGGTCGATCAGAATCGCGCGGGCACCCTCGAGGGCCTCCTCGGCCGTGCGGATGGGCAGCGTCTCGTCCCCGTCCGCGCGAGCCTCCGCAATCTCCTCATCGGTGGTGATGTAGGCGGCGGCGATGGCGTGCGCCTCGGCGAGGGGCACCTCCAGCAGGTCCTCGACGAGGGAGTCGAGCCCGGCGGCGCGCGCCAGCTGCGCGCGGGTCACGCGCTCGCTACGGTAGGGGGCGTAGAGGGCGTTCACGTCTGCGACGGTGGCGGCGTTCATGAGCGAGGAACGCAGCTGCAGCAGGGTGAGCGGGTCGATAAGCCCCTCGTCGGCGCGCGCGGTGAGCGCCTCGAGCACGCGGGCGCGGCGCTCTTCGAGGGCGCGTAGCTGACCCAGGCGGGTCTGGATGGCGCGCAGCTGGGTGTCGGTGAGCGCGCCCGTCGCTTCTTTGCGGTAGCGGGCGATGAAGGGCACGGAGTTGTCTGCGTCGAGCAGTGCCACGGCGGCGCCGATACGGTGCGGGGCGATGCCGAGCTCTGCGGCGAGTACCGAGACAAGGTGCGAGGAGGGGGCCCGCTCGGCCCGCCCGTCACGGTCCTGTCGGCTACAGTTCGGTTCGGGGTGCGACTCGTTGGCGGATGCGCCGCGCGGCGCGATGCTGCTCGGGAGGGGGTGTTCGCTCATCCCTCCAGTTTCGCATACTTCGCCGACGCTCCGGGAGCCGGGCCGCCGGGACCGCTGTCGGGATCCCCGAGGCCGCCGCCGAGCCTGCCGGGGTAGTATCGACCCCGCCCGGCCTCAGCCGCCGGCTCCAGCGCCGGTTCCAGCCGCAGAGCCCGAGTGTATACAGCCGAAGGGCGGTTCTGCATCATTTGGGCCTCTGCCGCCGCCCGCGTCATCTTTTGGTTAGTTAGCTGATTATCGGCCCCTCCGCTTGAACGCCTATATAACGTTCAACTATTTTTGAACTAAAAGGATATATTTTTTAAAATTTTTCTCGCTTTTATGCAGATTGGGGGCGGCGCGACCGCCCGCACGACCTTTTCTGCTCGCAGAAATACAGGGTGCGACGGCACGGTACGACGATGCGCCGCCCACCTGCAGAGGAAAGAGGGACCCATGCGCGAACGCACCGCGCTATCAAACGCGCCGGAGGGCTACTTAGATTTTCACGACGAGTACGCGGAACTCATCGCCGAACTCGCCGCGCTGGGGTTCACCCCTACCCAGGTTCTCCGCCGCCTCAACTTTCTGTACCCGCACATCAACAAGAAGTACCTGAACTATGCGCTGAGCTCCGGCATCTGGCAGTTTGGCCCGGTCACGGCAGACGCCCCGAGCTACACGGTGCTCGCATGCGGCCTCTGGTACGTTTTCGCGGAAGCCTACGATTTGCCTCCAGAGCCCGAGTACGCGGCGCTGATTCTTGATTGCGATATTATTCACGACCTGCCGTCCGCGCTGGAGGCACGCCACTTCAACAATGAAGACATTGCGCACGTTCTGGCGAAGATTGGGGCAACGCTCAAGTACCTTGCCGCACACCCCTACTCCCAGCTGGAGGAAGAAGCCTACGCGCAGACCCTCGAGGATATCCGGCAGCGCGGCGTGAAAGAAATCGGCACCGAGGGCGGTAGCCTGTACACTCTGCTCGCCTCCAGTATGGAGGGCGAATCCGCGTGGCCTGCCCCCGCACAGACGGTCAACGATTACCTCGGTGACGGCGACTGGTCCCTGGGTATGCTCCGCACCGGCATTTACCCGGCGGAGGCGCTCGAGAACGAGTGGTATATCGATGCCGCGGCGGTACCCGAGGATTTTGCACCGAAGACTCTGAGCCTGTTTTTGAGCTATTGCGCCCGCTACGACCGCGAGCCGACGGCGCTGAACTACGGCTACTGGTCTACCATTCCCACGCTCATTGAGCAGGTGCCACCGCTGGGTGCGGTACGCGCCAAGTTCGGTTCCTGGCAGACGGCCCTGCATCGCGGACGCACGCAGATTGCCCGCGAGCTGCGCCTGTGGACGAAAAACGAAGCCAACGTAGCTGCCGTGGAGTCGGGTGCCGCTGAATCGAGTGCCACTGAGGAGCTTGAGCTCCTCGACGCTGAGCTAACTAACGCTGACGCTGAGCTGACTAACGCTGAGCTCCCCGAAACAGAACTAGCAGAGTTGGATACCCCGGACGGCTCCCCTGCGGGCGCTCCCGCAGAACCGGCAGAACCGGCAGAACCCGCACGTCTGAGCGCCCGCGAACTCACCGAACAGGGCATCGGCGTGGTGCAGACCGCCCACACCGACCTTGCGGCGTACCACCGCACCCAGTGGGAGCAGACGGTGGAAGTCTTCGGCGAACGCCTCGCGCAGCTTGCCTGGAACCGCCGCCTGAGCACCTATTACTTCTTCGACGGAGCCTGCCTGGAAGATGCCGACCCGACCCCCGTGGTGACGGTTTTCCGCTCCCCCACCGGTTTCCTCTGCGAGCTTGAACCCACCGTCGAGGCGCTGCCAGCCTTCGACCCGGAATTCCTGCAGGAGCACGGCTGGAGGCGACCGGTACCGGCGCACCCTCGCTGGAACCTGCACGTGCTCGACCCGCTGGAGGCCGCCTCCGCCGTCATTGAGGCGATGCGCTCCGGATGCGGCTGCGAGCGCTGGGACTTCTACCGCACCGATGACAACGAGGAGCCGCTGGCGGAAGAGGTCGAGGCAGCCTCCATCTAAGAGCCCGCCCTCTCGGCGCTTCCCGAGGGCTTCTCAAGATAGCGAAAGCCCGCGCCCCCACCTCCTGCAAAGGAGGTGGGGGCGCGGGCTTTACGCATGCACGGGATACCAGCTGCGGCAGCCGACACCGATAGCCGGCGCAGATAGTAGATGCGGCTTAGCGTGCCGAGAAGATCTCGGACGCCTCCACAATCGCAATCTGCGCGGTGCGGGTCGAAATCGCCTCGTGGCGGCGTGCATCCGCGCGGCGCTTGAAGAACCAACCAATGCCCAGAATCGCGAACCAGACGGGCATCGCGAGCAGACCCCTGAGGGTTTCTTCATCCATGGCCAGCACGCCGATGGTGAAGGCGAAGAACACCAGCGACAGCCACGCGGAGAAACGGCCGCCGGGCAGGCGGAACTTCGACTTCGCATGGCGCGAGGGGAACTTCTTGCGGTACATCAGGTAGCTGACCATGATCATCGCCCACGCGAAAATCACGAGTACCGCAGCCACGGTGGTGACCAGGTTGAACGCGCTAGAAATCGAGTCACCCGCGTAGAGCAGCACAATGGAGGACAGCAGCATCACGGCCGAGAGGAACAGCGCGTTACGTGGCACGCCGGCCTTGGAAACCTTACCCAGGAACGCGGGTGCGCTGCGCTCGCGGGCCAGGCCGAAGGCCATGCGCGAGGTCGAGAAGATGCCGGAGTTCGCCGAGGAGGTTGCGCTGGTAATCACCACGAAGTTGATGATGTGCGCGGCGATGCCCAGGCCCGCCAGGGTGAACATGGCGACGAAGGGGCTCCTATCGGGGCTGACGAGGCGCCAGGGGGTAACCATCAGGATGGTGACGAGCGCACCCACGTAGAAGACCATGATGCGCACCGGCACGGCGTTGATTGCCCTGGGCAGGGTCTTTTCGGGGTCCTTGGTTTCTGCCGCGGTGGTACCGACGAGCTCTGAGCCCATGAACGCGAAGACGGCAATCTGGAATGCGCCGAGGAAGCCGATGAAGTGGTTCGGGAACATACCGCCGTCGTTCCAGAGGTTTGCGACGGATGCCTGCGCGCCACTGGGTGAGGTGAATCCGATAGCGACCATGGCGCCACCAACAATAATCAGGGCAACGATGGCGACGATCTTAATCATGGAGAACCAGAATTCGATTTCGCCGAAGTTCTTCACGGACACCAGGTTCAGGGTCAGCAGAACGCCGATGACGGCGAGAGCCGGTATCCATGCCTGCAGGTCGGGCCACCACAGACGCAGGTAGCCGACGATTGCGATGATGTCCGCAACGGCGGTCACCACCCACATGAACCAGTACGACCAGCCGAGGAAGAAGCCCGCCATGGGGCCGACCAGGTCGGTGGTGAAGTCGGAGAAGGACTTGTAGCGCAGGTTCGACAGCAGGATTTCACCCATGGCGCGCAACACCAGGAAGATGACGGCGCCGATGAGCATATACACGAAAATCACGGAGGGGCCCGCTAGGGAGATAGCGCGGCCGGAGCCCATGAACAGGCCCGTGCCGATGGCACCGCCGATTGCGATGAGCTGGATGTGGCGGTTGCTCAGACCGCGGTGCAGTCGCTCTCCCTGTTCGGGAGCCTCGGGGGTGACGGTGGCCTGGTTATGTTCAGTCACGACGTCCTCTTTTCTGCGGTTGTACCCCGTACCGCATATGCCATGACCTGGAGTAAAAATCTCGAGAAGACAGGAGGCACGGTCAGTGTATGAATATGCGGCCAGTTGCTCGGCGGGGCAGCCCCGGCTTTCGGGGCGGGAGATGGGCTCGACCATGGTTTGCACCGCATCCGGGGCGAGTTCGGACATCGCCCGATGCGGGAACCTTTGGGAGCTTTCACACCTGTTTGGATAGATATTCTACACGTTTTGAAAGGTGAATGAAGTATTTTTCAGCCTTTGGTGTGTCGCAAATCTATTGTATAGGTCACCATTTAGCCCCCTGACGGGGGTAAATAAACACAGAAAAACCTCGCCCCCGCATCCAAAAAGAACACGGGGGCGAGGCGCAGAACAACGACGAGCGGTAGCGCTAGAGGCTACTTCTGAGAGGCTCCTTCACCGGCCAGCGCGCGGGCACGCTTGGCGGCGTGGCGACGGGTCAGGATCTCGTAACCGACGGCCAGGGCAATGAACCAGACGGGGGTCAGCGCCAGACCGATGGCGGTATCCGGGTACAGACTCAGGGCGTAAACCATCACCGCGAAGAAGACCAGACCAAACCAGCTCATGCCGATACCCCAGGGCATCTTGTACGCGGATGCCTCATGGCGTTCAGGGAACTTCTTGCGGTAGACCAGGTAGGCAATCAGAATCATGCTCCAGGTGAAGATACCCATCATCGAGGCCACCGAGGTCACCACGGTAAACGCCTCCATGATGCCGTTGCCGGCGTACAGCATGACCAGGCTGAACAGCAGCAGCACGGTGGTCAGGTACAGGGCGTTGGCGGGCACGCCGTTCTTGGTGAGCTTGCCCAGTGCGGAGGGTGCCGCACCGTCGTGCGCCAGGCCGTAGACCATGCGGGAGGTCGAGAAGATACCGGAGTTTGCGGAGGATGCCGCGGAGGTCAGCACCACGAAGTTCACCAGCGAGGCGGCGATGCCGATGCCCGCCAGGGAGAACATGCCCACGAAGGGGCTCATAGACTTGTCCAGCTTGTCCCAGGGGGTCACGGCGAGGATAGTCAGCAGCGGCACGGCATAGAAGAGCGCAATACGGAAGGGCACGGCGTTAATGGCCTTGGGCAGGGTGCGCTCGGGGTGCTTGGTCTCAGCCACGGCGGTGCCGACGAGCTCGGCGCCCACGAAGGCGAAGAGGGCAATCTGGAAGGAGCCCAGGAAGCCGGTCACGCCCTGGGTGAAGATACCGCTACCGGAGGGGCCGGGATGGTCCCACAGGTGGGCCAGGGAGGCGGTGGTGCCGTCGGGGCTGGTGAAGCTGAAGGCGACCATGAGCGCACCAACAATAATGAGGGCGACAATCGCGACGATTTTAATGACCGCGAACCAGAATTCAATTTCGCCGAAGTTCTTCACCGAGGGCAGGTTCAGCAGTAGCAGTGCCGTGATGACCACGAGCGCCGGGATGAACTTGGGCATGCCGGGTAGCCAGTATTGCACGTAGCCGGTAATCGCGATGACGTCCGCGATACCCGTGACGACCCAGAAGAACCAGTACGACCAGCCGACGAAGAATCCTGCGCGCAGGCCGAGAATATCGGTAATGAAGTCAGTGAAGGACTTGTACTTGGGGTTGGAGAGCAGAATCTCACCCATAGCGCGCAGAACAAAGTAGATGACGCTACCAATAATGGCGTAGACGAAGACGATAGAGGGGCCGGTCAGGGCGATGGTTTTGGCTGAGCCGAGAAAAAGGCCGGTGCCGATGGCGCCGCCAATAGCGATCAGCTGGATGTGTCGGTAGCTTAGTCCACGCTGAAGCTTAGAGTGCTCAGCTTCGGAGTCTAGGCCGGTGACGGAGTTGTGCTGCATTGGCTGCTGTGTCACGTATTTCTCTTTCCTGCGTCGGTTGCCCTGTTTTTTACTCGGGGGCTTATCCGGGTGGTTGGTATTCACTCATATTTCCTTAACGGCGTACAGGGAGGCGAACCTCCCATTTCCGCGGTACGTGCGGTATTTCGGGGCTTGCGGGCCCTGATGACACGGTTTTACCGGGGCTTGTATCACCAATGAGAAATATACAGAGAATGCATAATCTCAAATTTTACCCCCTCATACCCACACGAGCGCAATGAATCCAACAGGGGCGGAAATTTGAGATGACGCGGGCACGGGGCGGGTTCGCCGTGAGCCACCGGGCACAGGGATTTCCCATCCTCCTCCAGCAGCCCTTCCCTGTCCCTATTTTCGGGTTTTCAAAAAATTAAGAAACTTTACTAGTAAAACTTTACAAAGCATAAAACCAGGTTTACAGTAGTAACCGTTCAAACGAAAACCTAACCGACCAACCACAGAACAGAAGGACACAACAATGAGCAAGTTCTCCAATGCAGCACTGCGACTCACCGCCGGCGCACTCATCCTCGATGCAGGCGTCAAGAAGCTCAAGGCAGACGAAGGCACCTACGCCTTCCTGCAGCAGATGGCCGCAACCGGCGTTCCCGCAGTCTCCAAGCTGGACGCAGCAACCTTCGGCAAGCTCATCTCCGGCGCAGAGACCACCCTCGGCGCAACCCTGCTGACCCCCTTCATCCCCTCCCGCCTGGCGGGTGCAGGCCTGACCGCATTCGCGGCAAACCTGATGACCATGTACTTCCGCAACCCGGACATGCACGACAAGTTCTTCCGCCCCACCCAGGACGGCCAGCAGCTCGCAAACAACATCGTGATGCTCGGCGCGGGTCTGGCGCTGCTGGGCTCCAAGAAGTAAGGCCCTCCTCTTAGCTCACTCCTCAAGCAACCTCTCTTTAGTGCGGTGGGAACCTTCCGGTTCCCGCCGCGCTTTTGTATGCGCGCAGAATTTCTACGCCCGCTGGTTTTCTACGCTTCGCAGACCGGCGCGCGCACCCTATCCCCCCCCCCGGTTCACTCGCACCCGGCCAGCCCGGCATCACCCCGCCCAGCGGCCCCGAAACCGCACGGTGTAGCGGCCCTGCGCTATTCTTTTAGGTATGTCTACTGAGAACACGCAGCCTAGCCAGGCACCCGAATCCACCGAAGAGAAGGCTAAGAAGCCGGTTCCCGAGGAATTCTTCCGCCAGCCCTACTCCTTCGTCCGCCGCGGCGACCGCCTCACCGCGCGCCGCCAGAAGGCCTGGGATACCTACTCCCCCACCCACGTGCTGGACATTCCGCGCCTGCGCACCGACACCTCCGTCGCGCCCGAGGCAACCTTCGACCCGGTTAAGATTTACGGCCGCGAGGCCTACCAGGTCGTCGAGATCGGTTCCGGCCTGGGCGAGGCAATCGTGCACCGCGCAGCTGAGGTGCCCGAGGCGAACTTCCTCGCCGTCGAGGTGTACACCCCCGGCATCGCGGACCTGCTGCTGAAGATGGGCAACGCGGGCGTGGAGAACGTGCGTGTGGCTCAGGCGAACGCACCCGAACTGCTCGACAACATGCTCGAGGAGAACTCCGTGGACGAGCTGTGGGTGTTCTTCCCGGACCCCTGGCATAAGTCCCGCCACCACAAGCGCCGCCTGGTGTCCCCGGCGTTCGCTGATAAGGTTGCGCGCGTGCTCAAGCCCGGCGGCATTTGGCGTCTGGCGACTGACTGGGAGGAGTACGCCCTGGTCATGCGCGATGTTCTGGAGGCGCACCCCGACTTTGAGAACGTGAATCCTGGCGCCGGTGCGACCGAGGAGGATCCGCTGGGTGGTTGGGCTCCGCGTTGGGAGGGTCGTACCCTCACCAGCTTTGAGCGTAAGGCTCAGGAGGCGGGCCGCCGCGCGCACGACCTGACTTACCGCCGCAAGTAGGCGGGGCAGCGCTAGTTACCGCCAGGTGGTTTCCCTCCAGCGCGCAAAGTGCATACGTTAAAGCAGGTGAGGCTCCCCGATCATTCGGGGAGCCTCACCTTATTGTTCAATATTGTTCAATATTTAGAATATCCATATTATCTACATCTTTTGCATCTCCGTCGGGCGGCTTCAATAATCTCTGCTGTTCTTTACACTTCTTTTCAGTCAATTCTTCATAAGCAAGCCGCTCTTCCTCAATAAATTTTTTAGCACTTTTTATAATTAATTTTTTCTTGTTTTTGACAGTCTTTGGAGATATCATTCTTCTCCAATCACGGTCCTTTGGATTTATTTCTCCACGTCCTGATTTGATTAATAAAAAATAAATTGGAAACCCATAGATACCCATTTCCTCATTACCACACCCTTTTAATGGATAAAACCCCAAATAATGCATCTTTTTTATCAGTTCTAACTCTTCCTTTTCTACTTGCCCCTTGGAGCTCAAGGATTCGCAAAGACAATATGCCAGCTTAGGGGAAATAACAAACTGATTTAATCTAGAGTACTCAGATAATCTAAACCCTTGATCAACACCTCGACCAACAAAATCAACAAAAAAATTTTTTTTAATATGATACATGTCAGCCTTATATTCATAGAGGACCCAGTCCGCAAATTCCGACGACGGCGAATAATCACAAAGCTTAGAATCATCATTATCTCTATGCATAAAATGAAACTGAAAATCACCCGCGGGACCATTTCCGCCTTGATGCTCATCTAATATAAATGAGTATCCGCGGAGATCTATAGATTGACTTTCAGCGGTCAGTTTTATAGACTCCGTGAATTCATAAACATATCGACTAACATCTTTGGATATGCTCTTTAAATGACTGTAATCAGGAGATATTTTTTTAACTTCAAATACCCTATAGTATAGAAGCTCATCTCCAACCAGGCGCCATAGATTCCAACCATTCTGAATCTCGTCACCATCCCTCTTATCTTTATTCCGCAATTTCTGATCAAAGACATCAAAAAACTCTGTGACATCAAAATACCAACCGTTAGGGTTATCCATTTTATTCCTAGTTGAGCCTACAATATCGACGCCGCACACAAGGACAACCAAGGGATTCCTATTTGAGGTGTAATCCCTTGGCTGTCCATCTATAGTATCCATAACAGTCATAGCTTATAAATTCTTGCCTTTTTGTCCCATCAGCACGTTTGCCCTAACTTCAGCTGCAACGGTAGAGACACCAAAGACATTTGCTATCTTATTAAAATCTCCATCATATTCTTCAAAGACTTCCTTATATTCTGACCTAGGCATAAGCAAA
>FLSH01003507.1_pt1 | contig 23827 bp, 36 predicted proteins | sample 1550441 | NCBI WGS metagenome assembly FLSH01 (sample SAMEA4031756, study PRJEB14383) | metagenome | biome: human; feature: oral; material: saliva | place: Philippines | collected 2014 | reverse complement strand
TATTTATATATTTTATAATTATAAATTAAAATAAAAAGCAGTTAAATAAAAATATTCAACTGCTAATTATATTGCTTTTGTGAGTTTTTAAAGTTCTTCCTCAATTAAATCATTCAATAAATTTGATAACTAACTAAGGTCATTAAGAGGTACCGAAATGTTATAATACAATTCTGGTGTATCTCCAAGACTTTCATCATAAACATCCCCTGTATACATAGGGTATTTACTCATTAATTTATTAATTTTTTCCTTAAAATTTATATAATATTCATTTTGATAATTTCCTATATAAAAAGAAATTGTAAGTTCTTTTGCTCCTCTAATCATATCTGAAACTTCATCAATATCGAATTCATCAGTATCATGATCTATGCAACGTTCTAAATTAAATCTATCATTATCATCTACAGTAATCCTATAGCCATTAAATAAATCAAGAAGATCATAGAAATAAGGCTATATAATGTTAGCAACTTCCTCTGCTATAGCATTATTGTCCATATCACTCTCATTCATACGTAATGCACGATTACGACGTGCATTTTTATTACCGCGAAGCTTAATTTGTTTTTTAACTTCGCTTTCAACTAAATACGTAAGTTGTTTCTTTGTAATTTTCATATATATATAATTTTTATATGTTATTTATTAAACAAATAATGATTTAAAGCTTAAATAACTTATTCCGGTATAATAACATGTTAATATTTATATAGAAAAAATGGAATAGAAACTTTAGAATTTCTATCCCATTTAATTATATAGAATTTAATAAAAATTGTTTAACTTTTATTAAGAATTTTCAGTATTTGATTGATAACGGTTAACAGTTAAACGCATTAAAATCCGCTCAAGACCATGATTAAATGACAATTTTATATCGACAATTCCATAATCGCTTTCAATAACTTCTTGTGTATTATTAGATTCGTTACATATGATTTCGAATGTTGAAATAGCACCAGAGGTTTGCATTGTAGAGAGTATAGGTGTAAGAGTTTGTACGATAGCTGCTCGTGTTGCAGGTGTATTATACAAGAAGTTAAATGTTTTGAGAACTGCGTTGCATTCAAGTTCTGCTGTATTTAAGTTTTCTCTTATATGTAGTTTATTGAAGTCTGATTTAATATCTTGGTAACAAGTTTGATTACCATAGATCATGATTTGTCTATTATCCTTAATGATAGTATTAACTCCAAAAGGTTCAAGGTATTCACGATCTGAAACATCTGAATCAAATTCAATATCTTTCACAAATTTATTTGTTATAATACCAGATTGGTTAGCACAAATTGCATATGCATCGGCAATGCCTGTAAATTTGCGATAGAATACATTTGCTACATCTGCTGCAGGTGGTACAGTTATTTTCTTTCCATTTTCATTATAAATGAGGTGTGGGAAGAATGCTGCTGTAAATTTAGATCCATTATCTTCTGTTGGAAGTGAGAATACTTTAGATGCACCCATTTCAGTGTTTCCACCTTGTGGAATGTACTTAGTATCAAATGATGGACGTGATTGTGTACCAACGATATAAGAATCACAGAAATATGGATTAGCTGAAACAGCAAATTGTTTTGCAGATGGTAAATTTAATATTGCTGTACATTTACCTCTATTCTTTGCAAGTCTTGAAAGATATACTTTACCACCAAGTTCACTATCAAGTCCATAAGACATTGAATCAATTATATAGCGGTAATCTACCATTGCAGAGTTACAAAGACCTCGTTGTATTCCTGGTTCTTCAAGTACACTGTAAATCTTCTTAATACCTGCTTCTATATTAATGCTTCCATTTTCATCGTATCCTGGCTTATGACGAGCTTGTAATTTAAGACCCTTCATAGGAATGAAACGAAGTGAATGTGAAATAACATCAGATGTTAATGGTAATTGACGAACTACTGTACATTCTTTTGTATCGATAAGTACATGCTCTGTTGTAGTTACAAGATAGAAACCACTTGCACCATTCTTAGCAGTAGAAGTTTCGCCTTCATAATCATACATCTTACCTTTCCAATTAATCATTCCATTTACAACTGGAATAAATTGCTTTTTAACTACACGAGTTACACCTGGAATAATCTTATAAGTTTGTGTTTCGCCAGTCTTATTATAATATGTAATATTCTGGATAAAATCACCTAACTTAATATAATCATCTGACCAATATTCTTTATCTGTTATAATAAATTGGTTCTTAATTTCTGGAGAAACTGGTATTTCATTTTTCCATAATGACTTATCATTGAAGTAATAAACATTAGATAATTTTGTAAATGCAGCTTTACCTGGTACAATATTATCTTTTGAATCTTCATCATAAAGATAATTATATGAGAGGAAATTAACACCTGTAATTATCTTAGTTACATTATTTTCTTGTGTTTTACCAGAAGGTTTAATTACCATACCAACTGATGCTGTAGGTTGACCTGTCGGGTTATTTGCAATATCCAATGGAACACCATAAAGATTTTCTGTATTTTCAACACCGGCTCTTTCTGCATCACGTTCAGTGAATAAATTATAATCAATAAATTGATGTGCAGCATAATGTTGGAATGATGTATCAGCCTTTACAGAAACAATATAATCATTACCTTTATAAGAACGAACCGTTACTAAAAGGTTTGCAAAATAAGTTTCACCATTTACAATGAATGATAATTGAACATTATTTGTAGCACCAGTTTGATTAGATGCTAATGTTTTATCATCTTGTGAACCATAATTATAATGTACAACAGTAATACTGTTATCTGGTATAATTTTCTTAGTTAATGAACCAGTTTCAGAAAGAATATAATATTCTGGATTAATAAGGTTACGAAGGTTATTAGTTGTAGCCTTCTTAAAGGTCTTAACATTTCTATCTGTAATTTCAGTATCATCTGGATTAGATGTTTTAATGAAATCCATTGGGAAATATGTACCAGTTGTATAGAATATATTTTCTAACTCTGTAGATATAGGGAATGTAGTATTATTAAATTCTTTTGTAATATAGTAATTTGGTTCTTGATTCCCTGTAACTATTTCTTCTACCATACCCTTTGCCATTGAAGCACTTGCTTCAGGTTTAACAAAGCCTATAGTCTTCATATCACGAAGAATATGTTTCTTATCTACATTATCTGTAACATTAGATAATTCAGATGGTTTGAATACATATTGAGTATCAGTCTTACTATTATTATCTGTTACGTACCATACATTTTCTTTCTTTAATGCAACAGGTTTTTCAGATTCTTTAACAAGGATAAGATTCTTAACATTATCAAATACATTAGAAAGAATTACTGGATGTGCTGTGAAATTACCTTCTTTTTTAACACCCTAATCTGTATATGTACCACTTACTTGTACATTTCTATTAGATGTACTAATATACTCATAGTTAAGTGCTACTTTACCTTTATTATCATTACTTGTTAATAAATTACGGAATATCTCATGACCTACCATATCAACAATATAATTATTAGGAGAGCTTTCTCCATCTTCAGCAGTAAGTTCACCATCATTATCAATATCAAAACCCCACTCACCTGAATGCGGATCTGATTCTGTACCATCAGCACCAGAATAATCATAATTTAATACATGTGCAGCATCTTCATTAAATGACATTAATAAACCTGTAGTTTCAGTAGATGCATTAATCTTACGTTCTATAGAAAGATTATTACCTTGTTGATCTACAAAATCTGGAATAATAATACCAGTCCATGAACCTAATAAAGTTACACCTTCTGCTGAAATAAAGTTATTAATCTTACTCTTAATAACGCCTTTTTCATCAAAATATGAACCCCATACTGGATCTGTAGAAAGTACACTGTAATTACTCCAATTACCCTTTACACATACTACTTGAATAAAATAATCAGATATGTAATCACCTGGGCGAATCCAACCAAAAGGAATATTAGATGTACCACCGTACCAAGCTGATGCTGTACGATCATAACCTGAAATATTCTCTGGTTTAAATACTAATATAGAAAATTCTTCAGTTCCCACATTAGCAAAATTCAATAAGTTAGTATGCTCATATGAACCTGAACCTTGTGTATAATCTTGTGAATCTAACCCACGAGCTGCTGCTGCAGTTAATAATTCTTTATCTGGTGTCCAGAAACGTGAACGATTATATAAACTTGAGTATGGAGTAGTACCAACAAATGGTATTACATCATCTTGCTCTGTACTATATAAATTAAAATCAACAGTAGTAGAAAGATAATCATACTCACCATATTTGTTATTCTTTGTAGGTATTTTTGGATTTGCTTCTGCTGCATTAAGAGATAAAGCAGCATAGTTAACTTGGTCAGGACCAGAATATGTATCATCTACCTTTAAAAGATTGAGTGCAAGTACAGGACCATTTGTTAACAATGTACGAAGCATTCTATTAAAGAAACAACCTTTATGTTCTAATTTAGTATCTACATCACCAAATACTACAAGACGATCAGCATCATCCTACAAATATACCGGACGATTGAATGGACCTTTATTAGAAAAACCTGGCATCAAACGTATTGCATTTGTTGTAGTATTGCTTCTTACAGAATTATCAATCTCAATGGTATATACACCTGCTGCCTTAATAGACGAAAGATCAAGTGAAATTTTTCCCATTTGTTTAAATAAAAATATCTTTTAATTTTATTATTTATTACAAAATAGACAGGGTATAATACAAAAAAGGAAATAACTTTATAATTAAAGTTATTTCCATAATAATATAAAAAATATGTTCCTAAAATTTAGGATTGGATTGGTTTATTTTTACTTTAACACACAATATAGTGTAATATCACCATTTGTAGCTCGTTTTGAAACTGATACGTAATCAAAACCACAAAGTTCTTTCACTTCTTCACATATATAAGTAATATACTCATTTTTTGCAGTAAAATCAAAATCAGGTCTAATTGTTAGCTTTACTGCAGATTGTACTGTATCTGTGCTTGCGCAAAATTCATGTTTAATTGAAGTATCTGATAGTGTCATTACTATATCAGAAATAATTTTATCAAGCTTACTATAAATTAAATTTACTTGCTGTGCTTTATACTCATTTTTAAGCATCTCATTTACTGATGTATGCTTAGTATATTCTTGTGGTTTGTCATTGTTCATAGTCTCAGAACTTTCATTATTTTCATTATTTTCAGACATATTAGATGCATCGTCCTTTTGTACTTCTTTAAGCTCATCCATTAGAGCACTAATAAAATCTGGAATAGAAGAAAAACTCTTTGTTTCTTTTGTACCATCATTATGAATAATAGTACCGATAACATCTTTCAACTGCTTATTTGTATTATCCTTAAAAATTTCCTTAATCAACTTCATAGCTCCGTCATTCATATTTGTCATTGTTTTATAAATTGAAATGTTATTAATTATTTTTACTTTATAATTATTATAAAGATTTTATATAAAAAGTCTATATTTTTAATTATAAATTTAACCCATTTAATGTATTATGTGTAAAATATGATTGCCATTTAATTTGTTTTGAATCTATATTATTATCTCTAAAATACATCATAACATCATTAATATCCCATTTATCTCTATATGGTAAATTATAATCTTGTTTAAATTTTTTCCACATGAATACATTATAACCACGTTTTAATGCATCTAATGCATGTTCAACACCTGTCTTATCTGAATCATAAACATACCAAAATGGTAAATCAACACCTAAATTCTTTGAAGCACTGGAAGTTGCAATACAATTTGGTAATAAAAAAGCATCTAATGGACCTTCTGTTACTAATATAGGTTTATATATATTAATATTGAATATATTAAATAATGATGATAAATTTTCAATATAATCTGGTATAATACCTGCATTAGCACCATATAAAGCATTTCTCAAACGAGTAATTTGCATAGTATTATAATTCTTATATTTAAGAGGACGAGTTTGATACCCTATAACATAATCATTTTTAATAGAATTTAATATTACAATTTTATCAAAACGTCTACTATATAAAAAATTCTTTAAATTATATTGGCACCTATGTATAAGATAACTATATGCTTCAGGTGTTGTTTGTTTATTAATTTCCTCTAAATTAAATACTCTTTTAATTATATCACGAGGTATAGCATATTTTAAAGCATTTTCATAATCTATAACTTCAGATGTTAATGCAGTAGAATTTTCACTATATGTAAAAGTACTTGGACTGGTTAAATTATTTTTTATATATGTAATATCATTTAATGAAAGTGGTTCTTTAAAATCTTCAAAAAACTTTATTAATTTAACACTTTTACCACAATTAAAACATTTAAAATGTCCGGCAAATTTACCAGTTAATACAATATTACCCCGTTTTTTACTGGTATTTGATGCAGAATCATGACAATATGGACATGCAAAATTAAATCCTGTTGAAGTTTTTTTAATATATTGTTTAGAATATATATCAGGAAATTCAACATTTAAAATTCGTTGTACTTTATTATATACTTCTGTATTAAATTCTTCTGATGATATATTAGTAGTAGTTAAACTACTTGTGTCGATATTAAAATTAAATACAGATTCATTTACATTATTCATATATTTTATAATGTATAAAACTAAAAAAGTCTCTCTTATATTCAATAAAGAATAATAGAGAGACTTTTGAATTAACTAAAAAACATATAATTATTATGTATATTTTAAATCATTTGACCATTTAAAATATCATCAATACCTAATCCCATATTTGGTGTATCTTCACTTGGTGGTATACTTGTAGAAGGTGTAGGAATTGGACCGGCTGACCCTATAATATCTGCAACATTACCAGGAATATTAGAACTGAAATTCTGAGTTGGTGCTGGTGTAGGCATTGCATTACCCATACTTGGTTGTGGTATTTGTGGCACTTGAGTAGGTACACCCATTTGTGGTACCATACCAGGCATAGTATTAGGCATTCCCATTTGTGGCACAACTCCTTGTGTAGTGGCTGCAGCTGCTATAGAACGATTAGGATCAGAATAAATCTGAATACACTCATTTACAAATTTAGTTGTATCATCATCCCATGGATGATATTCATAACGTGAAGTATCTGGACAATTATCCTTAAAATACTTAAGCACTTGTTTCTGTCCTTCTTCTGTACTACAAAGTTGTGCTGTAATTGGAATAATTTGATTATTTACAATCATTCGCAGTGCTGTAGCAGTTTCATCTTTTACTGAGAAGAATTGGCTATTATCATAATTATTAAAACCTGAAACTTCTTTACATTCTACACTAAATGGACGTGCACCAATAATTGAAAATGGATTACCAGGCTCACCCATAGGTGGATTAAACTCTGCTGCAATCTTCTCATAAATCTTAATACCATATCGCCAAATAAGAATCTTATTTTCAAGCTGCGGTTCAGATGGGCACTTCAAAATCTGTATCATAGAAGTAAATGATTGACGTCTTGAAAAATGCTTAGAATTTTCTTTCAAAATAGGATTTGCAGAATTACGCAAAGCAAAGAATGTATTTTGAATAGGATCTGGTTCACCTACTGTAGAAGGACAATCAATTTCCTTACGTGTGTTAGTTACTGGATTAGTTAACCAACAAGAGAACTTCTGAAGAACGGATTTATTATTTGGGTCTTCTGTATGTGGTACAAATCTTACCACTGCTTTATATACTCCATTTTGTCCTTTCTTTGCACTTGGTTTAAATTCTACTTGGGCATTGTCCTAAGGTGCAACTACTTTTGGTTTGTTGTTAAAAAAACTTTCTAATACGCTCATTTTGTTAAATTCGTTAAATTTTAAATTGTTTTAATCTTTAAATAGTTAAAATTGATTATTAATTACTTCACTATGAACATATTAGCAATGTTCTCGTGTTTCATTATATATATTATATTTATTTTTTAAAAAATAGTCTTAAATTATTTCAGATAATTTTTCTTTTAATTCATTAAATGACATAAATTCATTATCAGATGAAGTATCTACATATACTTTAGATCTTTGTAAATCACATGCATCAAAAACTTCATTAAATAAATTTATTTCTTTTTCAATCTTTTTATATTGGTCATTTCCTATAGATAATGAATCTCCATCTTCATTTTTAATTACAAAGTTAGGATCTTTAACTAAGAACATATTTAAATATACATTTTCATAACCAATGTAATATGTTAAATATTCATTTAAATCTTTAATTGACTGTAATATATCAGTTGAATTACGTTCTCTATATATCTGTCCATATACAAATTCTGAAATCCAAGAACGATCCAATATAATATACTTATGCTTATCTTTTCGCATACAATTAATAATACCCTCTGCTGCTATTACATTATATTCATCTGTACGGTTAGCACTTTCTTCATTAGTTCTACCTATAATAGGTTTAAAATGAAATATCATTATATCATTATCTTGCAACTTTTCTGAATATAATAAATGTTCTTTAAGGTTATTAATATAAGTACTTTTACCTGTATTGTCAAGACCTTCTACTATAATTACTTTCATAAATGAAAAATTAATTTAAACAAAATTGAATTACATTTTCAAATGTAGACTTATCAGTATCAGTAATTATATACAAATCATCTACAGCTACATCTAAATCGATTTGCGGCGATATAGTATTATAAATTATATAATCAAAATCATTTATATTATATGCATCATTTATAAATGAAAAAATATCATTTTCGTTTTCATTAATAGGCCCTTCTATATATTTGATTACACTTTTATTATTAGTTTCTTCATCCAATGTTAGCATAAGTTTTTTACAAAACTTGTCTTGCTTATCTTTATCTTTCAAATAAATTATAATAACTTTAGTCTTATCTTCCATATATTTTATTTTTTTTATTTTTAAACCATCAAATCCTCTTCTTTTATTTTAGAGAAACCATTATCACCTCTTGTAACTTCCATACAAATATCAAAATATTCTGTATTTATATTCACATGGCTAACTACATATACATTTAATTTCATAGCAGCTGCAAATTGTTTCATATAACCTAATAATAACTACGAATTTTCAGTATCAAGAAAAGATATTAACTCATCTATAGATAATATATTAATCGATTGATATTTCCTTTTTAATAACTTAAATAAACTACATAATACAACCAAGTCTACTCTTGTCATTTCGCCATCACTTAAAGTTTCAGGAGGAACGGATGCTCCAATATCAGTTAATTTAGGTTCAAATTTACTATCGAACTCCAATTGATAAGGAAAATTTAATAATGCTAAATTACTTTCAATTTCCTTATTTAATAAAGGTAAGTAATTAGTTATGACCTTCTACTTAACACCTTCAATAGAATATACAACAGAAAGTGTACTTAAGTCTTCTAATTTCTATGTTTTTTCTACTAAATTATCCTAAATAGTTTGTATCTATTCTGTAGTTTGTGTTATAATCCTCTCTATTGCTGTATATTCTGCACTATTCTTTAATTTCTCTGTTATGATATTATTTTCATTTGTCATTTGATTAATTAAAGAATTATTTTGTAAAACTGCATTCTATATCTTCTATAAGTAATTATTATATTGTACAATATTATTAGATAGCTCTGTAATCTTGTCTGATAATTGTGCTTTTAATTGTTCCTACTCAACTTTCTTATCATTAATATCTTTTCGTAACTAATCAAATTCAGCTGTTGAAAAACTGGAACCACATGTTGGGCATTTATCTTGTGAGAATAATGTTAACTTATCTATATACTACTTTACTAACATAGAAGTCTTTAATTCTTGGCCTTTTAATAATTGTATATCATTACTTATCTTCTATTGTTCCTAATATGCTTTCTGATATGCTTCATTAAGTCTTTGTAAATTAGAATTAGCTTGTTCAATTTTCTTTTTATTTTCTTCTATCTTTTCTTTATTATCTTCGGTCATATTCTTTTCCTATAATCGAATAAGCTCTGTATTTGCATTCTAAACTGTTTGATTTAAAGAATATACTGTTGAATTATCTGCATTGATACTTGCACCTAATTCTCTCATATCTTTCTTTATTTTCTCAAATACTATATTAATAGCTTCTAATGAAAATACTCTATCGATAATCTGTTTCCTATCAGCCGGAGACATAGTAAGGAATGATTTAAATTTCTTCATTGAAATACTAATCATATTCGTAAATGTAGATTGAGGCATTTCTATGATTTCCTAATCTATATAGGCTTGTGCATCACGAGTTCCATAGTTTTCAATATTAACTCCATCTTTAAATACAGTTAATCCATTAGGTTGAAATTTTCGTTCTATTACATAAGTGTGCTATCCTTTAATAATAGTACCTTGTAACCAACCATTTTTATTAACTCTATTTGCGATTGCAGTTTTAGAAACTTTTTCTAATTTACCATATAATAATAAACAAGGTAATGAAAGTATTGCAGATTTACCAGCACCAGACTAACCCTTTAATAGAATTAATTTACCTTCGTTACCATATTCTATTGTCTATACCTATTCCCCATATGCAAATAAATTTTTCCACTATATCTTTGTAAAATGCATTTATCGTATATAATCTTGTTTTATATTTTAATTAATAATTATAATTTATTTTTTAAGGAATGTTTGAGTATTTAATAAGTTTATTTTTAACTTTTCATAGTCAGTTTCTATAATTTCATATGAGGTAGTTATTAAATTTGAATCATATGGACTACTATATGAATATCTTATAGTTACAGCATCAAATAATTTAAATGTAACTATTTTAAATTGTTCTTCATCATTTAATGTGTTAACATCATTTCCAAAATAATATATATTGTAATACATAATGTTTATGAGATTTGTTTGCTTATCTCTAATAGCTTTATGCTTCTTAATATGTATCGTTACTTTAGTAGGATAATCAATCTTTAATAAATTACCATACTTCATAATTGCAGCAAAATTGTTAATACCCATGAGGTACTTTAACTTTTCTGACATTAACATAGCATCCCATATAAATTGATTTGAAATATCCTCTAATGATTGATTATTTCTTATATCTTCGTTAGCATTATTAAAATCAAACATTACTTTTTAGCATTTATAAATTATAATTCATTTAACTCTTCAAGTGCCTCTTTAAGATAAACATCACTTATACCTTTAAGTTTATGTTTTCGTTCCTCTGTAATATTCTCTATATTATCAATACTAATATTAATAAGCTCAGATAAAGTCATTTCTTTGTATTCTTTTTCATCACCATCTAAAATATTAGTATTTTTTCGAATTACTAATAAACGAACACCTTTTGCAGTACTACCCTACTGGAGGTTATAAATGTCCACTTTTTTCTTGAATTTTGCTATATTTTCCTCATTTATGAGCACAAAATTGTAGTTATTATTGAGAAAATCAGCTCTATTTTGAGCATTTAATAAAAGTAAGTCTTCTATCGTAATTTTATGAAATATCGGACTATACTTATTTTCCTTGAATTTATATGATAACTCTTTTAAATCAAATATATATAATCCTTTCATATTACCTATATCTCCTCGTGACATTTGATATGGACTACCAATATATAATACCCTACCATTTTCTTGTCGATGATGTATATGACCGGAAATAATCAAACCATTAAATGCATCTGGATTTGCACCATTTACAATAGACATTCCATTATCCATCTTCATCTTTGCAATTTCAGTATGCATTAATGCTATTCCTGCTTTATTAGTGTAGTTAGCAAGATACTTACTTTCCTTTGTTGTATCACCTAAAAAAGGTATAGCTATAATATTTTGTATAATAGATTTCTTATTAACAGGAGAAATAATATTAATAAATGTAGGATCTTGAATAACCGTTACTCCTTTAATAAGATCAATAGTTCTTAATGATGTATTACCTTTATTAGTTTTCTTTGATAAATCATGATTCCCATTTATAATATAAACTGGCAATATCTTAGCAATATCCTAAAATATATCTATACTCATATTACTAACATTTATATCAATAGATTTTCTATCATCATAAACATCTCCTAATACAAATACGATGGCCTTTTCATCTTTAGTTAATGATTTCTTATATTCTGTAATTATAGGAATAAACCAATTATAAAAATAGTTTTTCTAATTTTCTTGCCACTCTTCTGAATTCTATCTAACACCAAAATGTATATCTGAAATAAAAATACATTTTGTTGCACATATATCAATAAATGGTATGTTATCAAATTCAGAAGAATTATTATCTAATTTTGTCATTATTTAAATATTTCTTCTTATTGTATTTTATTTACTTTTTAAGGTTTTGTTTGCTAAAAAGGAAAGAAATTTCAATTAATTTCTTTCCCTCCTTTAGTTTACTTACGTTTTACAGGTTTATGTGCAATTGGTACTTTAAATTTATATATAGTCATAACTTTAGGTTGGCACTTGTTCTCAAGATTCGTCATTCGTTCCTCTAAACGTTTAAGTGTATTATTAATTATTCCTATATTGCCATTAACTGAGTTCTTTGTTGTTTCAGTAATCTTATCACAATTCTTTTGATTATTACGATCCATTACAGTAACAATATTATTAAGTTTTGTAGACATGCACTTACAATTTGGATCATGCACAATATAATTTCCGGTTGGACGGTTAATCTCCAGGAATTTATGGTTATGGTAATCAAACTGAACTACCTTCATCTGTACAGTAGAATCGGTTCCAATTGAATCTAATGCTGCAATTTTCTGCTCATTAGTAGATTTCCATCCTTGAGCACATTGCCACAATAATGTAACTCCAAAAACTACTATTACACACTGCATAATCATAGTAGAATGAGACTTCAACTTATTAAAATACTTATTCATTTCCATATTTTATATTTTTTATTTGTTTATATTTTAATTAACAATACAAAGATAAAAAATTTCTTTTAACCATAAAAATTATTACCTATAAAATTTAATAAATTTGCATTATTTAGTGCTTTTTCCTGTTTCAATCATTGCATATTCTCTATTACGGCGAGGTTTATGGCCGGGTTCATATACATGTGAAGTTTTAATACCTTCAATAGCATATTCGAAATCTTTTTTATTAACATTGCCATTAACATCAAATCGGCAAGCTTTTAATCTTTGATAAAACTTTGATTTTCTAACACCTTTTTCACCACAGTTATAAATAAAACTTACCATACCATTTATAAATCCTTGTGTAAATTTAAAACGTGAATCTAAATCATTTAATAAACGTGTACACATCTGTTCATACTTCTTCATGTCTTTATCAAATAATTTATCAGCCTGCCCACGAGTTAATCGCATTGGTGTTTTATCACCCGGATAAATTACATGTCCCCACCCAACAGTATAATACTTTTCAGTATATCCAGACTTCTTATTATGATACTTATATGCAATTAATCTACATTTTTCAAAACCTTTAATAAGGTCTTTTCCTTTTTCATCAATATGATAAGGTCCTTTAACATAAATTCTATTATCTATACCATTATCTTTTGATGATATATTAACTAACTCATTAGTATTATCCTTAAAATTATTATAAACATAATCTACAATAACATCACGAGTTATTACATTATCTGTTACTTGTGTAACATTAGCACTATCATTATATAAGGTATCTAATGTATTCAATACTTTATTAGTATAATATGTATCATATGCCATATTACATAATATAGTACATATTACTATACCTAATAGGAAAATATATTTTTGATTTTTTGTTAACATTACAAATTTTTATTACTTTACTGACATATTACTCAACAATAAATCAGACAAGATCTGCTTTTCTGCTGACACTTTATTAGACTTCTTTGATACTTTCATTCCATAAGTAAACAACTTATTAACATCCTTAGACTTTAATAACTCCTTTGAAATTTCTGTTAGTTTAATGTTATCCTTCTTAATAAAGTATACATTTCCATGACGTGAAACTTTATAACATGTAGGGTTTTCACCAACAATAATAACTTCTACTCTATCAGTTCCAGTTGTCATACCTTTAATATAGGTATTAACTTTAGTTGCATTTATCACAGAAATTGAACTGATAAGTAATGCAAATGCTATAATAAACTTTTTCATATATTCTATTTTTTATTTGTTCATATTTTAATTAACACTACAAAGATACAACATAAAAACAATATAAAAAAGAAAATAACCATAAAAATTATGGTCATTAACATTATTTAACATTTAGTATAAATTATAAATTTATTTTTTACTTTCTTCACTTTCCCTAACATCACTATTTTCTTTATTTTCTTCAGCTATTAACATATTGATATACTCATTGCGTTCTTTATCAAACCACTCTATAAAATCAGTAACAGAAGGTAATGATACATTACTATCAATATAAGTGTTTTCATCAAGTGCTAACATAAATTGTGTTAGTAACTCTTTGGTCTCTACATTATAAAAATTTGTAGTACTAATTTCATCATTATATGTTAAACGAACTATAGCATAGTTTTCAAAATCCGGGTGTATTATCAAGCCTTCTGCATTACTTATATCAATGAATGCGAATTTTCCACATTTTATTAATTGCTTCTTCATATATTTTTAATTAAATAAATTATTACTTTTCAGATACTTGTCCATATCCTTAAATACTTCAGCTTCTAATGCTTTTTTCTTATTAGCATTTTCATATTTTGTACCTTGAAATAAATCTGGTGCTTTAAAATTCCAAAAATTATATTCAGGAGTATCTTTTATCATCCAATTTAAAGTATCTTTATATACCTAAATATGTTCAGGAAATAATTTAGAATTTAATTCTACTAATACTCGTTGTCGCTATACACGTTCATCTATATCAATATCATCAATTTCTTTCTTACAAACCTTTTCCATTGCAGCAGGTAATAATTGTATAGACTCACATAAATCTTTTACATTATTAATACCTATTTGATTTCGTATCTTCTATTCTCTACTTGGTGTTATTCTTTGTTTCTTATCACTTATATACCAATGATACATACTTGGAACACAATCTCCATCATCTCCACAAAATATTTTATGTAATAATACATCATCTGGATTAGTTTCTTCTAATTGAATAATTGTATTCTGCTTTAATAAATTCTTTATATATGTTTTTTTATTATCAACTGTACCAAAGAATATATCGGCATGTTCTTCTGCATTTATCCAATCAATAAATTCTTTTGTTGCATATATACTTCTTTTATTAGCTTTGCCCTTACCTTTACCTGTTGTATTATATACTACACAATATTGATGTGTATCTTTATCAAAAGAAATTAACTATCGTAAATCTGCATCTGCACTTACAATAACCATATTATATTCAGGATAATTGTATTTTACTAATTCAGTACACATTGCTACAATATCATCAGCTTCGCCATATTCTACCTATGCTACATGCAATCCTTTTTTAGTTAATAAATGTAATAACTCATCAGAACATTTAAATATATTATCCCAATTAAAATTACCTTTTTTAGTACGATTTGATTTATACCCCACTTCATCAGGCAAAATCTATTTTCTCCATGGATGCTATGCATCTGTAGCAATAATTATATTTGTTGGTTTAAAGATATTAATTAATGAACATACATCAATGGCAAATTTATATATAAATGACTACATATCTTCAATACGATCATAATTTCCAACTTTACCATATAATGAATTCATAAATAATGACCTGAACATCAGGTTACTCCAGTCCAACACTAATAAAACTTTATTCGTTTGCATATTATTAAGACTTCGTTTCAAATATTTATAAAGTTAAAAATTAAAAAAGCCTTAAATATTTGGATGAATTAATGAACCAAAACTATTTTTTCCATGAACAGCCCACCCTTCTAATATTGCAGTAATAAAATAAAAATTAGTTAATTTTAAATTTTTATATCGTGGCATATAATCTGGTCCTAATACCATAAAATTTGCAAGTATTTCATAAGTTCTTATAACTATATCACTCTAATCACTTAATTCTAACCGAAGATTAAATGCATCTGGATCCATTAAATATTCTCCGTTTAATATAGGAGGAAATTTTTTATGTACCCATTTATCGATAGCTTCAACATGTTGATTTAATATACCAGATGGTATTATTTTATTAATAATACCTTGTGAAGGAGAAGTAATAGGTAATTCTATAAATAATTTTCCAGCATCAGAGTTTAAGGCACTTCGTGGTGTCATAAGCCATGCATAACTTTCTGGTGCTATTGTAGAAGTAGGTACTTGCATAACTTTAATAGCGGCAGACATAGCAATATCTAATGCTTCTGTGATAATATTAATTATTTTAATTATATTATTAATAGGTTCAAACCAATTTGCTAATTTATCATCTAATATACCATTCTATACAGGAGTTAATAATCTAATAATAGCATCATTTTTTGCAAGTAACAACCTTGTTATCATTAACCTAATTTTTACAAAACAAATATTTAATTTAACTACTACATAATTACGATATATTTCTGGTAACCAATGTACATCTCTTAATAACTATGGTAGTTCAGTTAATAAGTTAATAACTATATTAATATATTGTAGCCAATGCTGTAAATAATCAACAGTAACGTTAACAGGGTCTTTTTCTGATAATGCTCGTTGTGTTAATACCCTATTGGTTAAATCTTTAATAAAACATTCAGAAGAGCAAAAGCCTTGTGCTGGTAAATATGCCAACCTTTTGCCACAAACTCTACATGTACTTCCTTCTTTAATAGTTCTACCAAATCTATCAAACGCATTTTTTGTTTTAACTAATGCTGATATAACTCCTTCTTTATTGTTTGATACTTTATTTTTCTATAAATTTGTATTATCTTCTGTTACCTATAACTAGGTATTATGTATCATATCCACAATTTGGTCATAATGAAAAAATGCTTCTAATACTTTATTATAATCTTTAGGTTCAGACTTAACATAAGATCCATTAGCATTTAACTTAATACCAGAAATTTTTTCTTCTTTAACTAAACTAAATAGTTTATCATCTAATTTTATTTCTGGATAATTATACTCTACTATACCCCAATCCTATGCTTCAGGTACATTATCTTTTGGTAATTTATATTCATATATATCAATTTCTTTCTATTGTGTTATTACTTTGCCACTCTTATCTCGTGTTTCTTCTGTAATAACCTTTTTACCTATTACTTTAGCTTCTTCTACATTTCGATAATATATATCAGTACCTGTAAGTTTACCATAATTATGTTGATATGTAGGTGCATTAACAGTAATATTAATAGGTTGCTAATACATTGCACCGACAAAACCTACTGTATTTCCATAACTTTCTCCTATATTATTAAAAATACAATTCATCATTGTACCGATGCCATCTAAAACGCCAAATCCTATAATTGTAGAATTTGTAATTTTATATTTACACCGTTTAACAGCATTACTATAATTACCTTCTACTGTATAAATATATTCTGAATCATGTCCAGCAACTAAACCAACATGACTAATATGAGATGATGAAAAATTATGTGAAAAATATATAGTATCTCCTGCCTATGGTATATATGGCTATAAAGTCTAAGCTGCAGATTTTCTAAACTTTCCATTTTTCATCATCCATGCTGCCATACCACTTGCAGATGCAGTATATGCTATATAATTCTATGGTATACCTGCCTAACGAGCGCACCATGATACAAATGTTGCACACCATGGCATACCATTACGTCCCCACATTTCAAGATTATACTTAACACAGTTAGGCCCATTTTCTATAGTACCTACTTGTGATAATGCAACATTTATAATATTTTCTCTCATTGCCATAAGCTATATAGTTGAAAATTATATTTAATTAAAAAGTGAGATAATTAATTTTATCTCACTTTACTTACATTATTTAACGTAAATTTTTAATCATTCAAATATTTTATATCTTTAGTTTTAAATGTATGAACTCCATCAGCTTCAAATAATTTAACATTACAATATTGTCCTGTACTTGTAAGTGAAACTAATTCACCATAAGCATCTAATCTATCAATATAAACCATTGATTCTAATAATGTACCATTTAACCATTTTAAATAATTTTCATTAGTTAATGGATATTTAGTTTTAGTATACTACTTTGTCGCTACTATAGCTTTACACTCTGGTGCACCAGTAAAATCTGTTAATTTATTTCGTTCTATATATAATGTACCAGTAATAATACGAGGTAATGAAGTCATATCTGTAAAACGATTTAATGTTAAATCTAAATCACCATTTACTCTATCTACTTTAATTGGCATGTTTCTAAATTTATTATTAGATAAATTTACACTGCTGTTTATATTAATACTTACTCCTTCATTACTATAATTATATGTATAATCAGTTATACCATAATAATCACATAACTTATCAATCTTATTAGTTTCAACTTTATATAATTCTTTTACTATATCATCATCTATAGTATCTATTACATCATTTGATGTATCTAAAATATCTTCATTATCTTCTGCATCAAAAAATGATTCACTTAAGGGTTTATATTTTTTTAATTTTCTATATGATGGTACACGAATAATGTTCTTCATTTATTATTAAAACTTTTTATATTTATATAAAAATTAAAATTTATCTATTAGAATCAGTTAGTTCAATTATTTTACTTTTATTAAATCGATTATAAAAAATAACTTCATCAAATATATTCATAATATCAGTATGCTTAGGAAACTAACCGTCATCGATTAATATTATTTTATTTATTATATGCTACTATTTAAATTTATTATTAATACTATGAAATAATTTTTCAGTTAAAGATTTATTAATATATATTACACCTTGATATTTTTTTAATGATAATGCATTATTAATCTATTTTTCTATTTCAGTATTAATATAATAGATACTACTTTGTTTCTTTAAATTTAAATTTAAATTTGAAACAAATGCAGTTACATCAAATATAAAAAAATTTTTAATATTTGAAAATACTTGTTTAATTTTATATTCGGGTTCATCTGTCATATAAATATTTCTCATTAAATATGTAAAAAATATTTTTATCAATTAGTTTATTTATATTGCTTTACCCGCTACTTTTTATTTTCAACGTTAGAGTTCTATTGTGTTGTATTAGTATTACGAGTTGAGCGATATACTTGTCCTGCTACAGATTCTGCTTTATATTGATATACGTCTACTGGTGGTTGTTCTTCTTCTACTTCTATTATATTAGAATTTCCTTGCTCTACTCTATCATAATATTCTTCTAATCCATTTGCTACTGCAACTCTTAAATCATGTATAGAAATACTATTAGCTATATTTACAATAAATTCATCTGCCATTTTATCTGGATATACTGTAGTTAATAATGTAAAAACATCTTTCGCTGGTAAATTTAATGTAACTGCTATATCTATTTCACCTTCATCTTTTTTAGACATTTTAATCATATTGTCTACTAATCCTTTCTCTTCTGATGTACATGTACTAATAAGATTTTCATTATTAGACGGTATAGATATGGTAGGTTGTTTACCACTTACTAATCTTTCCTTAATTATATTACCTGATAATTGTAGTATTGTACCATCTACATTAATAGAATAATTGGTATTATTATCAAATTCTATTATTGGGTTAGTCATTTTAATATTAACATTATTAGCTGTATTATTATCAACCGTTATTTGTTCACTTACTGTTGGAGGAACTACACAATTATTAGGTGTGGAACTTATATTTTCTTTATCATTATGTTTAATATAATTTTCATCACTTTCTACATTAGTAATATTAACTTTAAGAGGTGGATTTGCTTCCCATTTAACATGGTCTTTCATATCTTCACCCATATAAGCATCTGGTACTTCATACGTTGTACCATCTGCACTAACAGCAGATTGTACATTTCTTTTAATCTCTATTTTATGAAAATGCCATTTATTAATATCATCACTAAGCTCAGCCATAATTTTTTTCATTCTGAATGCATTAGGATCATTAATAGAAGCAATCAATTCTTTATTACATTTAGTTCCATCATGGAATACATATAATGTTATATCAGGATCACTATCATCGATATAATTAAGTGTTGTAACTTTTTCAAATTCTGTACTATCTGGATTAATATGTTGGAAAAATCTTGGCATAATTTTACTTTTTCTTTATTTTTATACTCTTTATATAAGAGCTAACTATATGAATACTATTATCACTATTAAATGGTATAATATTATATTCATTACTATTTTCTTTTTCTTCTATCTTATTATTTATATAACCTCTTTTATATGGTAAAGCATATATAGTATCTTCTTTGTTATGTTTACCATTTAAAGATTTTAATAAATTAGATAATATTTTTATAAGATAAATTTTACTTTTTCTTATTAACTGCATATAAAAAATGTAAGAAGATAAAATAGTTATCTCCTTACAATTATATATTTAAATTTTCAATTTGTTTTAATTTTTAATTATATATTTTCTTCATTATTTTCTTCCTATTGCTATATCTATTTCTACTAATTATTATTAGAATTATCTGCATATCTATTACCTATAGCACTTGAAATAGATTTAACTCCCATTAGTCCTGTGCCAATACCAAAAAATGCAATGGTTTTATCGATTAATACTATAACAGTATTAGCTTCTCCTGTATGTATAAAGTAAAATATAACTAATATTATAAACAAGGTAAGGCATACAAAAGCTGTTAATAACCCTATAACTTTCATAGCACTTGAACGCCCATTAGTATTATTAAATATTTCAGGTATTGAAAATTTAGAAACATCGAATGACATTATTTTAAAAATTAATTTTTGTATCTTAAATATTTATATATCTATTTAAAAATTAAAAATAAAAAACCCTGACTTATGATTTTCACAAACCAGTCAGGGAAAAATAAAATATAAGAAAAAGTAAATAAAAAACTAAAATTTAAGCTACTTCATATAATTGGAAGTAGCTTATATTTTATTAATTTATTTATCTTCATATTTATATGAATAAATTATAACTTTTTATTTTACATACCTTTAAATAATTCTGAAGGATCTATCGTATCTTCTTCTGTATTATTATCAGTTTCTGAAGCATTCTCTTTATCATTTGTAGATGTATCATCAGTTTCATCGTTATCTTCATCATCATCTGAAACTATTTCACCACCTATCATATCTTCAAATTCTTCTTTTGTAATACCATATACATCATCAAGAACTTTAGATAATTGAAGTGCATAATCAGTATCAATTAAAATAAATTTAACATGTGTATCAGTGCTTTCATCTGATTCTTTAGTATCTTCTGAATCATCACTTTCTTCTGAGTTATCTGTATCGTCTGACTATTCTGTTTCATCATCTTCAAATAAACGACGCAAATTACTATATTTTACACCTTCATTTGCTTCTTTATCATCTGTGCTTTCTTCACCAGAATTATCATTTTCTTCAGAATTATCTTCCTCTGAAGTATTTTCCTCTGAATCTTCTTCTGAATCATCATCAGAATCTTCAGAAATTTCAATAGCATCTTCGGGTATACCAGCATTAATACATGAAGTTTTTAAATCTTCTGCTGCATCTTTATCCTGCATAGTTATAACTATTCGTGCTAATTCAACTTCTTCTGTATCTTCAGAATTTTCAGTATCTTCAGATTTTTCAGTATCTTCGGAATTTTCAGTATCTTCAGGATTTTCTTCATTATTATTAGCATCAACATTGCCTTGTGTTCCAAACATATTTGCTAAATCTTCTTCTGAAAAATCCCCTCCTGAATTATTATCATCTACACTATTATCATCTTCATTAATAAAACCATACTTAGTTGCATATAAGCGATAAGTATTTTCTTCATCTAAAATAGTAGTTAATTTAGAAATTTTATTTAATTCGTTTTTAATACTGTTTTTAGTATTAACTGATTCATTTAATGAATTTGATAATTTAGTAACTAATTTATTTTTAATTAATAAAACTTTCTTATATAAAGCATTTACTTGCTTATTACTCATAGATTCAAGTAATTCACCATTAACAGAAGTTTTACCATGTAATGAATGCTTTTTTAATTTTAAAGCAGTATATACGCTTTCCTTTAGAGACTTTTGAAATTTATCTATATCTTTTGCCTATGAAGGATCTGCTTCTTTCATTTTCTTTAATGCTCCAGTAACACCTGATACATCAGTTAATGCAAATTTATCACCCTTATCATTCTTTTCAATCTTTGATAATGCTTTCTATTCCTTCTTTAATTTAGCAAAAGCATCTTTCACTTCTTGTGCTCCAATTGAATGACCTTTAACTGAATCTATAATATCTTTAATAGAATTTATAGACTTATCTAACTTTTCTTGGTTCTTATCATCATTAGCTTTCAATGATTCAAGAAGATTAACTCGTCTACTTTTTCCATGGCAGCATCCTTTCTTAATGTTCATTGTAGACTTTTCATTAAGTCTGCCATTAACGAAAAAACGATCATTTCTGCGAGAATTATTAATACGACGTTTCATACGAGATGAACGATTTTCATGGAGTATTTTAGATGTAGCTTTTTTTACAGCTTCTACTATATCTTCATCATCAATATCAATATCGTCATCGTCATCATCAATATCATCAACGACATCTATATCATCATCCATATCGTCATCAATGTCAATATCATCATCAATATCAATATCATCATCCATATCAATATCATCATCAATATCAATATCATCGTCATCAACACCAGTAATAGTATCGCTTACAACATAATCTTGTACATCAATATCAGATACGTCTTCATATTCACTAACAACATCATCCACCGTAGTTTCTACTGTATTCATATCTACACCAGATACCAACATATATACATTCATATCGTCATTATCACCTTCATGAATTGTACCATTACCAACCTAACCGTCTACTGTTGCACCAGCATCTGTTAAGCGGTCGCGTAATTCATTATAATCAACATCTGGATAATCGTTGGCCATATCTGTTATATTCAGCTTAATGATATTTTCATCAGCTGCCATTCCTTCAAATAACTTTTTAAACATTATATAATATAATATTTTGTTTTATGCATTATTTATTTATAAATAATAAGGCATAATAATAAATTACTTTAATTTCAAAACATTAAAATACTTAAAAAGTTCTTTTTCTGATATTATTTTATCATTAAGCATATTAGTATAACCTAATTTAAAATTTTCAAAATTATTATCTAATATATATTTTCTTAATTCTGTAGCATTAATAGGAGTTTTATCCTTTATCATTATTGGTTCTAATGTAATGTCAGATTTAAATATTTTATTAATACCTTTATAATATTTTCCACCGTTATTAAAAGATTTATAAAAATCATCAAATCTTTTATTATCATTACCTTTAGAAGAGCATATAATAGAATATAAATTATTAATGGTATTAGGATTATTAAAACTTTCTCCTACTATACTATAGCATGCTCTCATTGGATTTTTATCTATATATACAATACCATTAGTTTTACATAATCTATCCTCTATTATAGTAGAAATAAAATACTTACTTTTATTTACATCTATAAAATCTCTATTTGTACTTGATACAATTATTATAAACTGCACATCTTTATTATTTTTATATGTATCAATATATCTCTTTAATAACATATAATGACCGTCATGAAATGGTTTAAATGCACCTGGATATAAAAATATTTTCATAAAATATAAAAATTAGGAACCAAGATCAC
>FLSH01453785.1_pt1 | contig 23869 bp, 13 predicted proteins | sample 1550441 | NCBI WGS metagenome assembly FLSH01 (sample SAMEA4031756, study PRJEB14383) | metagenome | biome: human; feature: oral; material: saliva | place: Philippines | collected 2014 | reverse complement strand
CCGTCAGCCCTCATCGACGGCGCCGACTCCCGCGCGCTCAGCCTCGCCACCAGCGGCGGCAGCACCCCCGAAGGTGCCGCCTCCCACCCGTACTTCTTCTCCGGGTTCCTCGAACGAGCAGACGTCTACGCCACCGCACTACTGGTCGTCGCCAGGGTCGCCCGCACCCGCTTCTACGTGCCGCCCAGCTCCCTCGCCGGAGCCCTACGCGCCGCAGACCCCGTCGTCACCAGCACCGCCGAAGGCCTACGCTTCGAATCCTTCAGCGCCTGCTGCGGAGTGTACGCGCGCCTCGACGTTGACTCCAGCGCACTCGACGCCAGCCACAGCGCCGTAGGCGTCACCAACGTAGACGTCAACCCGCCCCTGCGTGCCGCGCTCGCCTCCCTCAGGGCAGGGGAGCCCATCCACCTGAACGTCGGCGACGACGGGCTGCTTACCACCACCCTTGACGGCTCCGTCATGGAAGAAAAAGTGCCGCTGCCTATCCGCTGGCTCAAGGGCTTTGCAGAAACGCAGATGCTCTCATCCCGCATGAGCCCCGTGCACAGTCTGGACGCTGCCGCCGCCCGAACCTTCATCCACTCCCTGCCGCGTAACTCCAGCACCAAAGCGGTGCTGTGGGCGACCCGCGCCGTGCGTTCCCTGCGCCTTGCCACCCGCGCCACCGCCGGATCCGTATGCGTGGCGGGCCCTGAACGTCTGCGCGTGCTTGAGCCGCTGATTCGCCACATTCAGCGCCTGGACGCGTACAGTGAGCCCGTGACCGCCGGTAACGCGCCCGTGCCCAGCGTGTGGGTGGCGCACCTGCCCGGCGCGCGCCTGAGCATCGGTCTGAGCCCCGAAAAGTCACGCGGGTTCTCCGGTGAGGGATCCGTGCTGCAGGCGCTGTCTAACCCGAACACCGCCCAGAACGCCGACATGCTCAGCGTGTTGCTCTCCTTCGAGCCGCGCATCGACGTGCCCGTCATGTCTGCCCGCGCAGGCCTGGATGAGGCGGCAACTCGCGACGCCCTCGCCCTGCTGGCTTCCTCCGGTCAGGTTGGTTTTGACGCGCACGCTGGCGAGTATTTCCACCGCCCGCTGCCTGTGCATCCGGAGGCGCTGACCGCCATGCACCCGCGCCTGGTCGGCGCGAAAAAGCTTGCCGACTCTGGCGCTATTGAGCGGGTCGGGGCGGGGGAGCACGGCACCGGTGAGTACAGTGTGCGCAGCGGTGAGAACACGTACACCGTGGTGCTGCCCGCCGACCCATACGCTGTGGAAGGGTACCTCTGCTCCTGCCCCTGGTGGTTGAAGTACCGCGGTACGCGCGGCCCCTGCAAGCACGCGCTGGCGGTCAGCATTCTCTACCGCGAACACGCCGCCGGCTAGACACACCACGCACCGCACTAAAAGACGACGCCCCAAAAGCTCGCCTCAGCTTCCTCCCGAAAGACCACCATGAGCAAACGCACCGAAACGCACACCTTCCCCGAAGGTGTCATCACCGAGCCGCTCCCCGGCGAATTCATTTACCCGCTCACCAGGCAGCAGAAAACCTGGAGCGACATCATGCACTTCAACCGCAACCTCGCCAACATCCTGGCGGTCGGCGGTACCCTCGAACAGATTTACCGCCGCTGGCAGTACTTCGACATTGTCACCACCCCATACGGCTCCCAGCTCGGTAAAAACACGCCCGGAACCGTCACGCAGGACCGCGTGAAAGCCTACGCAGAGTTCGGCTGGTTCACCGGAGGCGTTGCGATGCGCCTAGCTGAGCTCTACGGCGGGGCGCGCCTCGAACACAACGAGGAATACTACACCGCCCTCATCAACTGTGACCGCGAGCTGATCCTCCCGCTGCTGCGTGAAGATAAGCAACTGCGTGAAGAGCTCATCTGGGGTATGCTCGCCGTCGAAGGTAACCGGGACGTATCCCTCACCCAGCGCGACTCCTACAAGCCCGGGCAGAAGGAGAATAACCCCGGCTGGTCGTGCGCCCTCATCGAAGCCACCGAAACCGGGCTCATCAGCCGTGACCGCCTGATTGATGCGCTCCTGAGCTCCCTCATGAGCGACTTTCCGGCGTACCGGGTGGGTTGGTTCTCGCGTCTGGTCACCGGACTCAAACTTACCGCCGAAGAAATCGCGGCACGTCAGAGTGAATTTCTGACGCTTTTCTCCTCGCCCATCGGCCCGAGTGTGACTCTCGGCGTGCAGCATATTTACCGTCTCTGGACCAAGAATCCGCAGGCGCTGGATGTTGCCGCCTTCGCTCACGCGGCACCCGCCGTATGCGCCGGAACCAAAGCGAACGCGCTCAAAATTCTGACCATGCTCCAGGCGCTGTACCGGGCGGGCACCCTTGACGCTGCCGCCTGCGAAGATGCGGTCGTTATGGCGCTCAGCCACACCCACGCGCAGGTGCAGGCCGCCGCCCTCAAACACCTCGAAGAATGGGTACAGGCTGGTGCCGCAGACGATGCGAGCGCCGACGCTATCGTGTTCGCCGAACGTGCCCGCGAACTCTACCGCGACTACCGCTCCCAGCTGGATCCGCTGGTTGTGGCGCAGATTCAGGAAGACGGCTCGCCGCTTATTGAAGAAGTGCACGACCGGGAGGGTAACCCGGAGAATAGCCAGGGGAACGGCGAGGCAAGCACCGCCCTCACTGATGCCGCAGAAATTGAAGCCGCCGCCGCGGAGGCGCTCGCCGCCTCCCGCACCGCAATCCACCGGTACTGGGACACCCCCGTGTGCCCCGTGACCGCATCCGACGTGCAAGAACGCGCCCGCGCGCTCCTGCACCATCAGGTCGCGCCCTGCGCCACCCCCGACACTCTCAACGAAGCGGACCAGCCCGAAACACACGCCGGATGCGAGCTGGAGCTGGAACTGCTCACCGCCTACCTGCTCAGCGCCGACGGCGTTGCGCAGAGCCCCAACCTGCTCGAACAGCTTGTTCCTATCTGCCTGAAAAAGCTGAACCACTGGGGTTTGACATGGTTCGACATGCGCGCGCATTTGACGGTTCTTGCCGCCGCCGGGAAGCTGCGCGAGCGCGCGAAGGCGTCGGAGATGACCCCGAAGGAAGACCCCGGTACGGTGCCGAACCTGCACACCATGTACTCCCGTCACGCCGCGTTCTTCAGCACCGGATTCAAGGACGCCCTCGGCGTGCTGCAGAGCAGGCAGAGCTACACGCCGCTTGCCACTCCTGAACTGTTTGGCGGGTGGGTGCATCCGGATACCCTGGTGCGCCGGTACGCCAAGAACCTGGCTGATGGAGCCACTATCCTGCGCCATGATTTCACGGCGGCGCTACTGCGTGTGCGTGTGCCGGAGGTGCTGCCTCCGTACGCTACCGACGAGCAGCGGCAGGACGCACAGAGCCGTCGTGCCGAGGCGCTGACCCTGCTTGAAAGCCTCGAAGAGCAATACGTAAAGAACGCTCAGGAGGACGCTCCGCGCTCTGCTCCTACACAGATTCGCGTGCTTCGCTCCGCCCTCGACGGCACCCTCGCCACCGGGCGCATCAACCCCTACCTGGAATCCATCACGGTATCCCAGAGGGAGAAAAGCTGGGGCCTTCAGCTGAACGGAGTGGCGCACGGTGCTTCCACCCCCGAGCTGAACGCTTTCCGCGGCCTCACCACCGCCCACCACGACGAAGAAGGACAGTACGCCCTGCTCTACCCTTCGCGGGCAGAACCGCTGGCGTACTATTGCGCGGGTAGCAATTGGTACATCTTGGACCACTCCGCCTTCGACCGCGAACTCTACCTGGCTTTGGCGGCGCACCCCGGCGCGTGGGGTCCCGCATGCGCCTTCGTGTTTGCCGCGGGCTTCTCGGAGCAGCGCGTCGAGATTCGTTCCCTCGCCGTGGAAATCATGCACCGCGTACTGGACGACCAGCTCAGCCTTGAGGACGCCACCGCAGGGTTCGTGAACTTTGTGCCGCTGGCGATGCTGAACCGTTGGGCGCTCGCCCTGACCGACTTCGCCCAGTTGGATGCACGCCGGGCGGTGCGCTTCTTCGCGCGCCTCATACCGCACCTGGATACCGGCGCGAACTCGCTCGGTAAGTTGCTGGGTGCCTTCAGTCAGGCGTTGGCGACTCTCGACCCTGCCACCCGTGCGCAGCTCGTGGATGAGCCGCTGCGTGCCTGGTTGGGTTCGCTGACCGGCTCTTCGCAGAAAGCGCGGTACGCCCGGACTATCCTCAACCAGGTTCAGGGCTAACCGCCCCGCCCGCACCCGTTCAAACCCTCCGTTCAACTCTATTACAACCATTCACCATCAACTCTGAAAGCAGGTACCAATGACTGATACCGCCCAGCCGCATAACCCCGGCGAACATAGCGCCAGCGGGCGCACCCTCGAAGAGCGCCGCGCCGCCCTCAAAGCCCTCATGGCGGCAGAATCAACTGACGTGCAGGAATACCACGCCGTCATCACCGGCGCCACCGAGGAGGAACGCGCCTCCCTCGCCCGAACCCTCACCCCCAAGAGCGTCATCGGTAGCGACCATATTAACCGCACCCCGCTCGCCGCATACGTTGCCGGCGCGCTCGTGCGCACCCCCGACGGTGACCCGTGGGAATACCACCGTTCCGCCGGTCGCGCCATGCGCACCCTGCTCTGGGAAGGTAAACCCGATCAGCAGCTGATTGACGCGTTCCTGCTCGGCGCCATCGAACGCCCCGATGAGTGGATTCTGCGTTTTATTGAGGGCCTCCCGAACTCTTGGGCGCGCTCGAAGAAAATCTGGGAAACCTGCTACACGCTACTTCGCGCCCGCAACCTGAGCTGCGATGCCCCCGAATACCTGGTTCTTTTCCTGCATGAAGCCCTGCCCTGCGTGAAGAAGGGCAGCGCCAGCAATCACGCCCAGCTCAAAACCTTCTTCACTCGCGATATGACCCTGCTCGACCAGGAGTTCTGGGCGGTTTTCCGCACCGAGGGGGTGCTCTTCAAGGGCTACGGCAACTACATGGGCGAAAGCGCGGAACTCTGCCGTCTCATGGGCGAATACTTCGACATTCGCGACGAAATTCTGGACGCCCTGCTGCGCGGCCTGACCAGCGATTTCAGCGCATTCAACTCGGCAGCGTTCCACTCCGTCTACACCGACCTGCAACCCACCGACGCAGAAAACCGGGCGCGCTTCGGACAGCTCATGGCTGTTCTCACCGCAGAGCCCAGCGCCTCCGTCGGATTCGCGCAGACCATGCTGCAGAACGTCCTCAAGGCCTGCGCACCCGCCGCCCTGCAGAAGACCCTCGACCTGCAGCCCCTCGAACAGCTCGACCTGGAACAGCTCATCGACGCACTCGGCGCGAACCTGTACCGCACCGAAAAGAAGATTCAGCGTGGTGCCCTGCGCCTGCTCAAGCTCATCGCCACCCAGTACGCCGGCGTGAGCAAAGCCAAGCGCAAGAAGGCGCAAACCGCCGAGCAGGTGGCGCTCGCCAACTATGTTGCCGACCGCGTCCTCGAAGCCTACGAGGTGTTGCCCCTGGAACTGCGCGGTGCCGCGGAAGCCTGCCTACCCGAAGACCGCCTACCCCAAGCCGAAGAGGAGGAGGCGGCAAGCACCTCCATAGAGGTACCGCCGGTGCTCTTGCCCGGCACCCCGCGCTATGAGCCGTTCACCCCCATTGCGGATCTGAACGAGTTCTGCACTCTGCTGATTGAGGAATCGAACACCACCTCGGGTCGAATTACCGGGGACGAATCTCCCCGCACTAGGGGAGAGAACCTGGCACGCCTTTACCACTTTGCCGCGACCGACAAGCTGGCACCGGTGGAACAGCAACAGCTTCGTACCCTGCGCAAGATTGCCAGCGAATATTACTACAACAACGTCGCTTACATGTCTGTTCTCCGCGCAGTATTGGAAGCTAACGCCGAGGCCGCAGGATACGAGTCCTGGGAAACCCCGGAACTGACCCCGATTCTGCAGCGTTTTGAGCGTACTGAACTGATACTACGTTCTGAGAAACAGAACACGTTTTTTTCTAAGGAGGAGGGCGTGCGTGTGGTTGTGCAGAGCAAGTACCACCTTTACCATCAACATTACGAGCCGTTGAAGGGTTACCGCGACCTCTACGAGATTTTCCGCGAGCAGATGCGTGCCGTCGCCGCCGGGGGAGAGTACCACACGGAAGGTCGTACGGTGCGTCTGCTGACCGCCCCGCTGCCCAGCCGTCAGCTTACCTATAGCGACTGGACTTACCGCATTGTTTCTGCCCTGGATATTCCTTGGTTCGGTTACCATTCCTACCTGAATGATGAACTCGTTACGAAGTATCGGGAAGCCAGTAGGGCGGGCCGCCTCCGTGAGGAAGGTTTCGATCCGGATAGCTTCGATGCCACCGACTTTGTCCGTTATGAGCCCATGTGGCAGGTCGAGAGCGACATTGTGGGTACCGTGGATGAGGCGCGCGAAGCGTTGAGCCGTGCAACCGCTGGTATGAGCCCCAAGGAGGCTATCGCCTACGAGGTGCTGCACACCGCGTTTATTCCCTTCGCGTTCATGCCGAATACAGGTGAAGCGTACGGCTGGCAGGGCGACTTCCGGATGGCACTGGCCGAGTGGGCGTCCTGGTTGCTTCAGAACAACCCGGACCTGCTCTCCGCGAACTTCCTGTTCACCGCTTCACAGTGCATAAATGCCCCAGACATCGCCTATGTTCCTATCCTCATGCGTGCGTTGAGGGAATCCACCGTGCAGGTGGGTGCCCCGACCTGCACCCTGCTCGGTTATGTGGCGAGCGCGAAGAATCCTGAGTACCGTCTGGCGGCGGCAGAGGCCATTGCGGCGCTCTTTGAGGCGGGCCTGCTGGATGCATCCACCTTCGCAGAGACCCTGAAGTGGGCGCTGGAGGACGGGATGGTTCTTCCGAATCGCCTGGTGGCTACCCTGCGTGAGGTGTCGGCTATTAGTCCGCTGGCGGGTTGGCGTGTGCTGCAGGTTCTGCGCCTGCTGCTGCCGATGGTTGATGGGCTGACGAAGGGCGGCGACTATGTGCGTCTTGCCGTGGAGCTTGCCGAACTATACGGTGTGGCTGTCGAAATCCCCGCCGAGCTGGAACCAAAGATGAAGGGCTCCACGGTCATGGCGAAAGCACTGCGCGCCCTGGCTGCTGTGCCTGCCCGCGAGACGGAGGAGGCGCTTGCCGCCCGCGAAGCTGCGCTCGCCCTGCTGGGGGAGTCCTAGTCCGAGAGTCCTAGTCCGAAAAACCTACCTGCCGGTGAGGCTACTTGCCCCTTAGCTAGAGCCTCACCGGTGGGTAGAAACCCCCTAGTATGCTTCGGTCGAGCATGCTTCGGTGACGAAACGGCTTGACCACCGCTGCGGGGCGGGAGTAATCTATAAGTAATGGCGGATTATGAAGAGTCCTACTTTCTGAAATATCTTTTTCTTATATTTGTCGGATTCTTCGCTTCCCGCCATTTTTCTTTTAACTTCCGTCCCGCATGGACCGGGTACCGCCCATGAACTGGGCACCACCGAAGAAGCCGAGAACCCGAGCTAAGTAGCTAAGCGCCCCCGCAGGTCACCGATGACCAAACCCAGCGACAACTCGCGCCCACACCGCTACGATAAGAAAATAGACCACCACCGACGGTGACAGCCGGGTGAGACCAACGGAAAGGACGACCCGTGACTACTCCCTACGACGCATCCCCCTACCTGCAAGAATCACCCTACCTCAACGAATCCGCGTACCTTCACGGCGAAGCGCCCGAGGGCCTCAGCCCCCTCGTGCGCCTCATCCTGATGCGCCGCTACGGCGTGTACGTCTTCACCGACCTGTACGGCCCCTACTACCGCTCGGACTTCTCGCGCATTCACAATCTGCACCACTCTGGCGCATTCGACACCGACCTGGGGCGAGTGTCCTTCCTGAGTGATTGCGGTCTGGCCCTCAGCGACGAGTCCCTCGCCCAGGCGCTGCGTGCCAGCGCCAACGAATTTGCCCTGTTCGCGACCATCTGGTCCTACGAATACGGGTACCGCCCCGGCCGCGTGTTCCGCCGCGACTTTGACCTGCGCGCCCTGACGCTCACCGACGAGCAGCGTTACACCGAGCAGATCATGCACTACCTCTCCAACCCGTACTACAACCCGGACGGCACCGAGCGCATCCTGGGTGGTCTGCCCGAGAACTATGTGCCCTACGAATGGCAGCAGCCGATGAGCCGCTCCAACTTCGCAGCCATGGAACGCAACCGCCGACCTTTACAGATGGTCAGTGGCGTGCAGAACGCCCTAATCATGGCGGGCGCCCTCTACCAGCAGCTGCTCGGTCAGCAGCAGGCGTACAACCAGACCGACCAGCGCGACCTTGTGGCGTTGCGCCGTTTCCTCGCCCAGCACGACGCTCTGCCGGGTGCCCGCCCGGAGAACACCAGCCGTGAGAACCGCGTGTTCATCGCCGCCTGCCTGCACCCCGAAGACGCTGAGCGTCTGCGCACCATGAAAGAGGCCCTCGCCCTCGCCGCCGCCTACTCGCGTCTGCGTTTCAACGGCACGGTGGGGGACCTGAGTCTGAGCATCGCGCCGCGCCTGAAGCTACGCCGTAGCGAACGCACCCGCATCGCGCACCTGCTCAACCGCATTATTGATGCCGACCCTGTCGGTGCCCGCTACGACAGCGCACCCAACGCCGAAATGTACAAGCGCCTCGTCAAGGCGGTTCATCCCGGCGACTACCCGTCGCTGACCGCGCTGAGCCGCTGGGCTGACGACCTGTACCGCGGTGAGGTGTACAGCTTCGAGTCGCTGGTAGACCGTGCCTACGCAACTAAGGATGCGCAGAACGTGGCTCGTCTGCTCTCCACCCGCCCCGGCGTGTTCGCACGCCAGCTGGTGCGCGCCCTGACCGCTTTCGAAGCGCCCCGCTACGGTATCGACACCGCGCCGAGCCCCGGCCAGCAGGTCATCTTTGACGCGTTCGCCGCCGTGGCGCCGCGCGTTTCCGCGCCCATCCTGGTGCAGATTCGCAACCTGGTGACCCTGCAGCGTAACGCGCTCGCGAACCCGCCGAAGGAACGCCCCGCCAACCCCGTGGCGGTGCAGGAGGACCGGGAGCTCGCTGACTACGCGCGCCGCAACCCGGAGGGCGTCGCGAGGGTTCAGAACCTCATGCAGAACGCGGGTATCCCGAACCCGCTGGGCTCATTCTTCGGCGCGAATTCCGGCCCGGAGAACCCGCTGCCTTCTATTCCTGTCGGTTCCGAATCTGCCGCGCGCCAGCGCACAGAGCGCCGCAAGGCTTCCGGCCAGAAGGCTCAGCCTGCCGCCCCGCAGCGCATGAACCTGTCCAAGACCGGTATCGCCACCATGATTCCGGCGCGCGAGTACAGTCCGGCGGTGCTGGACCTGCTGGAGCGCCTGGTCGAGATTGGCCTGTCTGGTCGTCTTGCCGAGACCAGCATCTATCTGCCCGACGAGGTGGGCGATATGGTCATGCCGTTGAACACCCGCAGTGCCCGCCCCTCCCTGGACGGCATGGGCCGTTACAACACCTCGACGGTGCACCTGTCGCCCACCGGCGTGATTCGCCTCTTCTGCTTCTGGGATGAGGGCGTGGACATTGACCTGTCGCTGATGATGTTTGACGCCGAAGGCAACTACATGGACAAGATCAGCTACTGGTCGCAGACCGCGAAGAACAGCCAGGGCGCCATCTACGCGCACCATTCTGGCGACATTACCGACGGTACCGGCGGCGCCTGGGAGTACATCGACATTGAGGCACGCAAGGCGCTCAAGGCGGAGGTGTGCTACCTCGTGCCGGTGGTGCAGCTGTACTCCGGCTTCGGAGAGGCGCGCACCCTGGACGCGGTGAACGACCTGCAGGCGGGCTTCATGGTGGTACCCGCCGTGGGTGTGGGTGAGGTGCACGAGGTGAGCCAGGTGCACACCAAGTTCACCCTGCGTGCTGAGAGCCGCGGCGTGTTGCCGTTCATTGTGGATCTGCAGAACCGCGACCCGTACGACATCCCCGAGGAGACCGATGCCATCGTGAAGGTGACGGATATCGGTCTTGCCCGCGGCATTAACGTGCTGCAATCCGGCGAGAACATTACCGCCGTGCGTGAGCACTTTGACTGGGCGCAGCCCATGACGGTGCGCGAGTACCTGCACCTGACCGGCGCGAAGCTCGCCCCGAGCCCTGAGGAGGCGCAGGAGGTACTGGAGGCGACGGTTCCGTCGCTGGCGGCACTGTATGTGGGCTTTGAGGACGACGCGGAGGAGCCCCAGGAACAGCAGTCGCAGAATCCTGCCGTTGGCTGAAAAGTAGGCGGGCGTAGCAAGAGTGGAGCCCCGGATAGTCGAAACTATCCGGGGCTCCACTCTTTTGTTAGCTATAACATTTTGGAATCTTCGTTGGACTATGAAGATGTACTGGCGTACTTAGGCGACCGCTTCGAGCTGTTGGCTCACGTACTGGTTCAGGCTCTGGTGAGAAAGTGCAGCCTGCTGAACCAGACGACGATGCAATTGCGGTGAAACACGCAAGTTGAATCGTCCCGAGAAGGAACGCAGAGAGAACGGCTCGGGTGCCTCGCGGCCGTCTTCTTCAAGAATTTCGAGGGTGTCGGCGACGACTTCTCGAATACCTGCGAATGCTTCGGTCGAGGTTGGGGCCAGGTACGAGAGGCTGGGGAATTCGGCAACGGTTCCGACAAATTCCTGGTCGTCTTCAGACCACTCCACGCGGTAGGTGTAGAGCTCTTGGCGGGGGAGAGTGTTAGTCATCGTTATTCTCCAGTTTTCGAATGGCTGTTAGAACCTGCTTGACCTGGTATTTCTTTGCTTTACCGGAGTTTCCCTGTTGAATGTTGACAATAGGGTCACCATGCCAGGGGGTGCTGTAGTAGTGGTGAGATCCGCGGATACGCGGTGCTCCAAAGAAATGGGTGCATACCTTTTGAAGTTGAGTGAAAGTAACGTTTTGAGGGCTGGAGGCCATCTTCGCGACTAAATCTTCAATACTCGGCATACTTTATAGTACCACTTCTGGTACCATTTCGGGTTGGTTTAAAACCATAGAGAAAAGCCCCGGATAGGTGTCTATCCGGGGCTCCACTCTTTATCTTGATGCAGTTCAGAACCGAACCTTACGGGCGGTTCTCAGGAGCCAGCGACTCCTCGGTTGCAAAAATCAGGGTCTGCTTCTTACCGCGCGCACCCACCGCCGGGGTTTCCAGCAGCATCTGAGCGTTCAGGTCCTCAGCGTCCAGCTTCGCGCCAGCCAGAAGGCGGCTGGTCGCATCCTGCTTATCCTCACCGGTGATGAGGAAGAACACGTGACGCGAATTATTGATAATCGGCAGGGTCACCGACACGCGCTCAGCCGGCGGCTTCGGCGAATCAGAAACCATCACGGTCACAGCCTTACCGCCCTCAACCGGGTCCTCCGGCAGGCCGGTACCCAGCAGAACCTGCTTACGGCCCGGGAACAGGGACGCAATATGACCGTCCGGGCCCATGCCCAGCAGGGTGATGTCAAAGACCGGTGCGGGCCACTGGCCGCCTCCGCCACCACCGCAGCCTCCGCCACCGCATCCGCAACCACCTGCGGGCTCAGCAGCCTCAGCGTCAAATTCGTCCAGGGTGGTCTCTTCGATGGACTGCTCGGGTGCGGAAGAACCGCAACCGCCGCCACCACAACCACAGCCGCCAGAGCCACCGTGCTCGTGACCTGCGCCGCCACCGTGACCGCCAGCCAGCGGCAATTCGGTTGCGCCCTCAGGCATCTGCACGCTCACAGCCGGCGCGGAACCGGCGTAGTCGCGCATCTCGAAAGCGTAGTGCTCAGCAGCAGCCTCAAGGCCGGTGAAAATATCGGACGGACCCATGCGGTGCACATTGCCCACAACCAGGCCGTGCGAAAGCAGGGGAGCGAGCAGCGCCTCAATAGCCTGACCGTCATTACGTTCGGGGCTACGCTCGGGCACGTAACGCTCATCGGAGAACCAGAAGTGCACGCGGGACCAGTCGATATCCTTCACACGTTCGTTCTCAGCCCACGTCTTCAAAGTGGCGATACCCATCGTGCCGCCGGTCAGCGAAATGTGGGCAATCGTGCGCTCAGAGAGCACGTGCTCAATGATGTCGAGGATGCGGGTCACCGCGTCCGCTGCGAGGGCCTCGCGGGTCGGGTGCGCCACCAGGGTGGGGGTGGATGCGCCCATGTTCTGAATCTTAGGCATCGAAAACCTCCGGGTATTCTTCGAGGTCCAGCATGTCTTCAGGCTGGCAGGTATCGTCCACGAGGGTTACGGTGCGCAGTGCCTGCTTCAGCACGTCACCGTAGGTGTCGTCCGGGTCGAGGCGGCGCAGTTCCTCAGAGATGCACTCGGCGAGGGTACGCACTGGCAGCGCAATCTGCTGATCGGGCGCGTACGGGGTGGAAACGGTCGCCACGGAAATACCGGGGCGGAACATGGTCACGGAACCGTCTTCACGCTCGATGCTGACGCGGTACAGGCCGCGGTTTGCCGCACCGATGGTCGCCAGGTGCACGGGTGCGTTGAGCTTCCAACCGAGCCAGGTACCGAGCAGCACCACGGACGGGGACTTGCTCGAACCCCACACAACCACGCGGCGCACGGGGGAGGAAGGCATCTGCTCCAGGAGCGCAGCCAGCTGGGTGCGCCACAGGGTGAGGCGGGTCCACGCCAGGTCGGTGTCGCCGGCACGGAACACCTCGGCGAGGTGCCTGAGAGCTTCCTTCGGGTCTTCTGCGCGTGCAGAGTCGGTAATGCGACGCTGCGCGATACGACCGATGGAGTGCTGTGCGGGGTTCTCCGGCACCGAGTGCGGCCACCAAACCACAATCGGGGAGTCCGGCAGCAGCAGACCGGAAATCAGCGCCTCGGTCGGGCGGGATGCGCTACCCCAACCGCGCAGAACAATCATCTCGGATGCGCCGGTGTCGCCGCCGAGGTGGATTTCTGCATCCAGCTGGTCGGGGTCGAGCGGGTCATGCGAAATGTGCACGATGACGCGGCTCGGGTGCTCGTGGGATGCACGAATTGCCGCGCGCATGGCCTCGCGGGAGTGTCCCTTTTCCGCGAGGACCACGAGGGTGAGTACTCGTCCGCTGCTGAGGCTACCGTTGGCTGCCGCCAGGTGGCTCAGTTCCTTGTTGATGGCGGAAACGGTGGTGTTATGCAGGTGCGAGATCACGGGCGCCTCCAAGCGCGGTTGTCGCGTTCGAGCATCTCGTGTGCCGAACGCGGACCCCACGAACCGGACTCGTAGGGTTCAGGCTTAATGCGGTTTTCTTCCCAGTACTCTTCGAAGGGGTCGAGGATCTTCCAGGAGAGCTCAACTTCTTCGTGGCGGGGGAACAGCGGCGGCTCACCGAGCAGAACGTCCAGGATGAGGCGTTCGTACGCTTCGGGGGACTCTTCGGTGAAGGAGTGGCCGTAGCCGAAGTCCATGTTGACGTCGCGGATTTCCATCTGGGTGCCGGGCACCTTCGCGGAGAAGCGGATGGTCATGCCTTCGTCGGGCTGCACACGGATGACGATGGCGTTCTGGCCGACCTGCGGGTTTTCACGTTCGCCGAAGAGACGGTCGGAGGACTTCTTGAAGATCACGGCGATTTCGGTGACTCGGCGGCCCAGTCGCTTGCCGGCACGCAGGTAGAAGGGGGTGCCTTCCCAGCGGCGGTTTGCGATGGATACCTTCAGTGCGGCGAAGGTTTCGGTGCGGGAGTCTGCGGGGATGTCGTTTTCGTCGAAGAAGCCGTTGACGTGCTCGCCACCCTGGTAACCTGCGGCGTACTGGCCAATCGCGAAGGAGTTCGGCAGATCGTCAATGCGGACTGCTTCGAGGACCTTAGCCTTCTCGGCGCGCAGGTGCTTGGCGTCGAGGCTGAGGGGCTCCTCCATGGCGGTGAGGGCGAGCAGCTGCAGCAGGTGGTTCTGGATGACGTCGCGGGCAGCACCCACGCCGTCGTAGTAGCCTGCGCGGGAGCCGATGCCGATGTCTTCGGCCATGGTGATCTGGACGTGGTCAACGTAGTTGGAGTTCCAGAGCGGTTCGAACATCTGGTTGGAGAAACGCATTGCAAGGATGTTCTGCACGGTTTCCTTGCCCAGGTAGTGGTCGATACGGAACACCGCGTCGGGCGGGAAGACCGCCTCCACGATGGAGTTCAGCTCGCGGGCGCTTTCAAGGTCGTGGCCGAAGGGCTTCTCGATGACCACGCGGCGCCAACCGTCGACGGGGTTGACGGTATCCTCATCGCGCGATGCGAGGCCGTGCTCGGCGAGCTTGGTGAGAACCTGCTCGAATGCCTTCGGCGGGATGGACAGGTAGAAGGCGTGGTTGCCGTGGGCGCCACGCTCGTCGAGTTCGGTGAGGGTGCTCTTGAGCTTTTCGAAGGCTACGTCGTCGTCAAAGGCACCTTCAACGAATCGCATGCCCTGCTGGAACTGGTTCCACACGTCCTCGCGGAAGGGGGTGCGGGCGTTTGCCTCAACGGATTCACGCACGTAGGCGCGGAAGTCGTCATCGCTCCAGGGGCGGCGGCCGAAGCCGACGAGGCCGAAGCTCGGCGGGAGCAAACCGCGGTTCATGAGGTCATACACTGCCGGAAGCAGCTTCTTGCGGGCCAGGTCACCGGTTACGCCAAAGAAGACGAGCGCGGACGGCCCCGCAATGCGGGTAATGCGGCGGTCGCGAGTATCCCTGAGGGGGTTCACTTCATGACCATTAGTCACAATATATTCCTTTGATTGCCTTGGTTGGTTCGTGCGGCGCGCGGTTCGTACCTTATTCGCGCGGAGGCGATGCCGCATTCTGGAAGGTGTGTACCCTGTATTGTACCGGTTTTTGACGGAAGGATATGAGGGGCACCTAACCCGCCGGGATTCCCCGAGCAGTGAAGCTCTGGCGGGAAACCCGGCAGATTAGGTTGAGGTGCCGCGGTGCGCATCGGGCGGTGCACACCGACAGCGGTTAGTGCCGCACTATATTTTCGGCGGCTACTGTGGTGCCGCTACTGTGGTGCGGCTACTTAGCCTGCTCGAGTGCCTCACGCACGGTCTGCAGCAGTTCTTCCCAGGAGACGTCGAACTTGGACAGGCCCTCAACCTCAAGCTTCTCCACGACCTCCGGGTAGGAGACGTGAACGGAGATAGCGTCCAGAACCTTGTTCGCTTCGGAGTAGTTCGGAACGATGGTGTTGCCGGTGATTTCGCCGTGGTCGGCAACAGCGTTCAGGGTTGCCTCGGGCATGGTGTTCACGGTGTTGGGTGCGACCAGGCCGGTGACGTACAGGGTGTCCGGCAGTGCGGGGTCCTTCACGCCGGTGGATGCCCACAGCGGGCGCTGTACGTTTGCGCCGTGTGCTTCCAGACGTGCCCAACGCTGGGAGGAGAACATTTCCTCGAACACCTCGTAGGCGAGGCGTGCGTTCGCCAGGCCTGCTTTGCCCTTGAGCTGCACAGCGTCGCCGCCGGCAGCTTCGAGGCGCGCATCGATTTCGGTGTCTACGCGGGAGACGAAGAAGGATGCGACCGAGTGGATGGTGGACAGGTCCTTACCGTTCTCAAGCGCCTGCTCCAGGCCGAGCATGTAGGCGTTGATGACCTCGCGGTAGCGGGTCAGGGAGAAGATCAGGGTCACGTTCACGCTGATGCCAGCAGCCAGGGTCTCTGCGATGGGGCGCAGACCTTCCTGGGTTGCGGGGATCTTGATCATGACGTTTTCGCGGCCCACACGCTCGTAGAGTTCACGCGCCATCTTGGCGGTGCCTTCGGCGTCGCGTGCCAGGCGGGGGTCAACCTCGATGGAGACGCGGCCGTCAAAACCGTTGGACGCCTTGTAGACGGGTGCGAACACGTCGCAGGCGGCGCGCACGTCGTCGCAGGTTGCGGCGAAGACTGCCTCTTCAACGCTTGCGCCGACGGCGGCAAGTTCACGCATCTGCTCGGCGTATGCGGCGCCCTTGGAGAGCGCGCCAGCGAAGATGGTGGGGTTGGTGGTCACACCGACGACGTTGTGGGTCTTGATGAGTTCGGCGAGGTTGCCGCTGGTCAGACGCTCACGGGAGAGGTCGTCAAGCCAGATGGAGACACCGGCGTCGGAAAGCTTCTGAGTGGACTCAGACATGTGAAAACCTTCGATTCTTTGTCGAAATTGAAAATGTCGAAATTGAAAATTGGGATATCAGTGAAATCTACTGGGCGGCGGGAGGCTCCGGCTGAGTGGTCAGCCGGAGCCTACCCGTTGCGCCTGCGCCCCACCCTCACAGGGGGGAGCGCAGTGTGCGCGGCAGTTACCGCAACGTTGTTTACCGCGGTGTTGTTATCGCTTACTTAGCGGCGTCGATGGATTCCTTAGCGGCAGCCACGACAGCCTCCGCGGTGATACCGAATTCACGGTACAGGGTCTTCGCATCGGCGGATGCACCGAAGTGCTCGATGGACACGGCGCGGCCTGCGGTGCCGAGCAGGTCGTACCAGCTCATTGTCAGGCCAGCCTCGACGGAGACGCGGGCTGCAACCGAGGAGGGCAGAACCGACTCGCGGTACTCTGCGTCCTGCTCAGCGAACCACTCACGCGAAGGCATGGAAACCACGCGAGCGGCGATGCCCTGCTCTGCGAGGGTTGCGCGAGCCTGAATAGCCAGCTCAACCTCGGAACCGGTAGCGATCAGGATGACGTCCGGGGTGCCCTCGGTATCAGCCATGATGTAGCCGCCGCGTGCGGTGCCCTCAGCGGAAGCGAACTTCTCACCCTCAGCGTCTGCGTGCACGTCTTCACGAGCCCAGACGGGCAGGTTCTGGCGGGAGAGCACGAGGCCTGCGGGGCGGTCGGACTTCTCCAGGATGGTGCGCCATGCGACGGCGGTTTCGTTAGCGTCCGCGGGGCGAACCACGTCGAAGCCGGGGATAGCGCGCAGGGCGGAGAGGTGCTCGATCGGCTGGTGGGTGGGGCCGTCTTCGCCCACGCCGATGGAGTCGTGGGTCCACACGTACACTGCGGGAACGCCCATCAGCGCGGAGAGGCGAACAGCCGGGCGCTGGTAGTCGGAGAACACGAAGAAGGTGCCCGAGAACGCGCGGGTCGGGGAAGAGAGCACAATGCCGTTGACGATTGCTGCGGCAGCCTGCTCGCGAATACCGAAGTGCAGCACGCGGCCGTAGGGGTTGCCGGTCCAGTCTTCGGTGCTGCGTGATACCGGGTTGAAGGACTCTGCACCCTTGATGGTGGTCAGGTTCGAGCCAGCCAGGTCAGCGGAGCCGCCCCACAGTTCGGGGAAGGTGTCAGCGATAGCGTTGATGACGGTGCCGGATGCCGCGCGGGTTGCCACGGAGGTGCCGGCCTCGAACACGGGGAAAGCAGCCTTGTAGTCTGCGGGCAGTTCGCCTGCGACGAGGCGCTTGTACAGTTCGGCGCGCTCGGGGTTTGCCTTAGCCCATGCCTCGAACTTCTCGTCCCATGCCTTGTGTGCCGCTGCGCCGCGCTCAACGAGCTGGCGGGTGTGTGCCAGGACGTTCTCCTCGATGAAGAAGCTCTTGGCGGGGTCGAAGCCGAGCAGTTCCTTGGTCGCGGCAACCTCTTCAGCGCCGAGCTTGGAGCCGTGCACTGCGCCGGTGTTCTGCTTGGTGGGGGCGGGGTAGCCGATGATGGTGCGCAGCTCAATGAAGGAGGGCTTGTCGGTGACAGCCTTCGCACGCTCAATAGCGGCGTACAGTTCTGCGACGTCCTCAACGTAGTCGCCGGTGCGGGTCCAGTCCACGCGCTGAACATCCCAACCGTAGGACTCGTAGCGCTTTGCTACGTCCTCGGTGAAGGCAACGTCGGTGTCTTCCTCAATGGAGATGTGGTTGCGGTCCCAGACGACGATTAGGTTGCCGAGCTCCTGGTGACCTGCGAGCGCGCACGCCTCGGCGGTGACGCCTTCCTGCACGTCACCCTCGGAGGCGATGACGTAGACGTGGTGGTCGAAGGGGGAGGTGCCCGGTGCAGCTTCGGGGTCGAACATGCCGCGCATACGGCGCTGTGCGTAGGCGAAGCCGACAGCGGATGCCAGGCCCTGGCCGAGCGGGCCGGTGGTGATTTCTACACCCTTGGTGTGCTTGTATTCGGGGTGGCCGGGGGTGAGGGCACCCCAGGTGCGCAGGGCTTCCAGGTCCTTCATTTCGAGGCCGTAGCCGCCGAGGAACAGCTGAGTGTACAGGGTGAGGGAGGTGTGGCCGGGGGAGAGGATGAAGCGGTCACGGCCTTCCCAGCGGTCGTCGGAGGGATCCTGGTTCATGACCTTCTGGAAGAGCAGGTAGGCGACCGGCGCCAGGCTCATTGCGGTGCCGGGGTGACCGGATCCGACCTTTTCTACGGCGTCTGCGGCGAGGATACGTGCGGTATCTACGGCGCGCTGGTCGGTTTCAGTCCACTGGAAGTTCTCTGCCACGTGGGTGTCCTTTCACAACGTGAGTGGATGCGCCAGCAGGCTTGTGCTAGCGCGCTGTCCGTCGGGTGTAACGTGCCTTCGGGGGTGCTTACCGCGCCGGTGGGTACCTCGTAGGTACCTGCGTAGGTACTCGGGTAAGTGCCCTGGTAAGTACCCGGTAGATGCCCGGGTAGGTGCGGGGAGCCGGGAGGTTTGTTTCGACCCTTTCGTTTTAACAGGATAGTTCACTAAACGGCAGTATCCGGTGTGGGGCTGCAGACATTCACAGGGTGATACGCACAGGTGATACGGGCTGTTATGCCTCTGTTAACTGGTCTTTCCGGGCGTTGAGTGCGTACTTTTGGGTGGTATTGGTGAGCTCGTGGCTGAATATTGTTCAGTAATGTAACAATTTTTGTGTAAGTGGTGAAGCTCATGTTAAGGTTGAGCAGGAAGGTTGCAGACCGAAACAGTGGTTGGGTCGGTCTGCATCTCGGTGATTGAAGCCCCTCCTCCGCGCGGAAACTGATGATTATCTTGCTGTGGTGGCGAGATATAAGGTTCTGGAGGGGGTGCTATCTTTTAGTCTCAGACCGTACACTTTGTGTGCGGTTGAGGCTAAAAGTTTGTGTTAAATAAATGGGCGCCGGATATGTCGGAACATATCCGGCGCCCGCCTTTTAACCTGCGGCTTAACCTGTGCCTTTTTGCCGGTGCCTTTTTTACCTGCGGCTGTGACCGTCAAGGGCAATCAGGTCGCCTCTAGCTGGGATGCTTCTATCTGGGTCGCTTCTAGTCAGGTCGCTACTAGTCGGACCACTTGAACTTGCGCGAGGCAATAAACCCAATGACCACGGTCCATACGATCAATACCCAGTGCGGGTCGGCAAGCCACTGATGCTGAATGAAGTTGCCGCGCAGCGCATCGCCCAGAGCCGCCGAGGGCGACCACGCCACAACCGCGGCGTACCAGTCGGGAAAGGACTTCAGCGGGAACACGACGCCTCCGGCACCGGCAAGAATCACCCAGGCGATATTCACGATGGCGAGGGTCGCCTCCGCGCGCACCGTACCGGCGATGAGTAGACCCAGCGCCGTAAATGCGCCGGCACCCATAATCATCGTGATGATGGAGCGCGAGACGGCGATAGCGTCCGGGCGCCACCCCAGACCGTATCCGAGCACCGCCACCAGTGTGAACTGAATCGCCACGACCACCAGCACCGCAATGCACTTGCCCATGATCAGGCCGTTACGGCCCAGGGGAGTGGTCGCCAGGAACCGCAGCACGCCGTAGCGGCGATCAAAACCGGTGGCAATGCCCTGACCGGACAGCGCCGTAGAAATCACGCAGAGCGCTAGAACGCCGGGGACCGCCGCATCCATGCGAGAGACCCCCACCGAGTTAGCGTACTCATCAATCAGGCCGGTGAACCGCAGGGCAATGAGTGCCATGACGGGAAAAATAATGTTGAGCATCAGCTGTTCGCCGTTGCGTAGCATCGCCATGGTTTCGTAGCGGCCCTGCTCAATGACGCGCACGAGCGGGTAGTTCGCGCGCGGGGGAATGTACTCCTCGTCTTCGTCAATAGAAGAGACCTTGGGGCGGGTGTTCGCGGCGCGTTCTTCCAGGCGGGTCCCTTCCGCACGGTTCTCTTCTACAAGGTTTTTGGCAGTGTTTTCTGCGGCCCGGTTGGTGTCGGTGCGTGCGGTGTTGCTCATCGGATATCACGTCCTGAAATGTCGAGGAAGACATCCTCAAGGGTCTTCGGTTCCATGGTCAGAGAAATCGGCATGAGGTAATGCTCGGCGAGCGCCGCGGTGAATGCCGCCAGGTGCTCGGGGCGTAGCGCGCCGACCAGCTCATACTCGCCGGGCACGGAGGGGGCGCCGTCACGGGCCGGGGTGTAGGGCACCTTCTCGATGAGCTCCACGCCGGCACGCAGATGCGCGGGCAGTAGCTGCTCACGGGTGGGGGTGGGTGCGTTCAGGCTGTACTGCAGGCGGTTCGTGCCGTCGCTGGCGATGAGCTCGGAGACGGTGCCTTCCTGAACCGTGGTGCCGTTTTCAATGATGTACACGTAGTCGGCGAGTTTCTGCGCGTCGTCAATCAGGTGCGTGGTGAGCACAATGGCGGTGCCGAGTTCACGCTGTTCACGAATGATGTCGAAGACGACGTTGCGGGATTGCGGATCCAGGCCCGCGGAGGGCTCGTCGAGGAAGAGCACGTCCGGGCGGCCGATGAGGGCGGCGGCAAGGGAGACACGCTGCTTCTGACCACCCGAGAGGCGGCGAATCGTGGTGCCGTTGAAGGCATCAATGCCGAGGCGTTCTGCCAGCTCTTCGACCGGGTACGGGTCGGTGTACATGGTGGAGATGTGTTCCAGCAGCGGGATGGGGTGCATGGCGTTGGGCAGGCCGCCGTCCTGGAGCATAATGCCGACCTTGGCGCGCAGCTCCGGGTCTGCCTGTAGCGGGTTTTCTCCGAGGAGGCGCACGGTACCGCGGGTGGGTTTGAGCAGACCCTGCGCGCAGGCGAGGGTTGTGGTTTTGCCGGCACCGTTGGCTCCGAGGAGGACAACCACCTCACCGGGGAAGACGCGCAGGTTGACTTTGTTGACGGCGCGGTAGAGCCCGCTGGCGGTGAGCCGTTCGGGGTATTTGGTGCGGAAGGCGCGTGAGGGCTTGAACTCTTTGATGAGGTCTTTAATGCTGAGCGCCGGTTCTTCGGTGATGATGCGTCGTCGTGCGGTGGGGGAGGCGCTGGGCTCCGTGTGGTGCTCAGCGTGTGCCGTTGGCGTGGCGGATGCACGCCCCGGGTGGTCCTGCTGGCCCGCGGTGGTGGTCTCCATAGACAGTCACTTTCGATTTTTTCGATGAATGAGCGTGTGTGCCCCCTTCATCTTATGCCCTAACTCACGTTTAAGGCACACTTGTTACGACTTAAAAGTTCACCCTAAGGTAGAAAAGTTAGCAAGTAGGGGTACCTAACTAGCCAAAGAAAAACTAATTAGGACATACTTTATTTGTGTATTCCGTGAATAAGACCCCTCAGCGCGTCTCAACGAACGAGGCGCAGACCCGAAACGGCACCCGAACCGCCGCCTCGGGCTCTACTGGTGCTTCCAGTACAAAGTCCTCCGCGGCACGCACATCCAAGCGCAAAGCCGAGGCAGAAGAACGCACCAGGGACCGCGTCCTGCGTGAAGTCCTCAACAACGGCCCCGTATCCGCAGCAACCCTCGGTGAGCTCCTCAGCCTCACCCCCGCAGCGGTACGCCGCCACCTCGACGCCCTCGAATCCAACAACATGATCGAGGTAGCGCCCATCAAAAAGCACGGCGCCGGAGCCGGACGACCCGCCCGCCGCTACGTGATTGCCCCCCAGGGCCACGAACGCCTCGGCAACGACTACCTCATCATCGCCCGCGAAGCCCTGCAAATGCTCCGCGACACGGTCGGCCAGGAAGCTCTCGAAGCTTTCGCCTCCGCCCGCGCCGCAGAAATGGAAGCCCGCTACCGACCCGTCGTAGAAGCCGCCGGTGACGATGTGGCAGCCCGAGCGCAGGCGCTCGCAGAGGCAATGAGCAAGGATGGTTTTGTGGCGACCGCTCAGGTCACCGCTCCTCCTGCAGGACGAACTGTTCCCGAGCATTTCCTGGCAAGTATTCAGCTCTGTCAGGGTCACTGCCCGGTGCGCGACCTCGCTGGAGACTTCCAAGTGTTCTGCGAGCAGGAAACCGGGATTATTTCTGACCTGCTCGGCGTTGATGTCCGTAGGCTTTCAACCATGGCTTCGGGTGCTCACGTGTGTACCACGCATGTGCCCCTGAACCGCGTCACCGCCGAGAGTGAGAAGAACGCAGAAGAATCCGCAGGGAAACCTTCGGAGGAACCTTCCGCGTAACAATCACCGCAGTACCCAGCGGCACACCCCGATGAACCCGTCAAGGGTGCGAGCCGCACGCTGAAATCCGCCCGCAACCACGCGGTGTACACCGCATCACGCATCGTGGTTGAGCGCGGCATCAGTCCCCTCAACTACCGCGCCTGCAACCGGCAGGTGGCGGCAAGAAATGTAATAACCATCGAAGAAAGGCCGTAATGACTGAGAAAGTTGGGCAGAACGCCAACGACACCGTCATTTCAGAGATCCTGGAGATGAACCCCGAACTCGAGGGCATTGGCAACTACGAGTACGGTTGGGCAGACTCCGACGAAGCAGGCCAGGTAGCAAAGCGCGGCCTGGACGAGAACGTCGTGCGCGACATCTCTGCAAAGAAGAACGAACCCCAGTGGATGCTGGACATGCGTCTGAAGGCGCTGAAGTTCTTCGAGCGTAAGCCCATGCCCACCTGGGGTGCGGATCTTTCCGAAATCGACTTCGACAACATCAAGTACTTCGTGCGTTCGACCGAGGGTCAGGCGGCATCTTGGGAGGAGCTGCCCGAGGACATCCGCACCACCTACGAGCGCCTGGGCATTCCCGAGGCGGAGCGTAACTCCCTCGTCGCGGGTGTGGCTGCACAGTACGAGTCTGAGGTCGTGTACCACCAGATCCGTGAGGACCTGGAGAAGCAGGGCGTGATCTTCGTCGACACCGACACCGGTCTGCGCGAATACCCCGAACTGTTCAAGGAATACTTCGGCTCCATCATCCCGATTGGTGACAACAAGTTCTCCGCACTGAACACCGCCGTATGGTCCGGTGGCTCCTTTGTGTACGTTCCCCCGGGAGTTCACGTGGAGATCCCGCTGCAGGCGTACTTCCGCATTAACACCGAGAACATGGGTCAGTTCGAACGCACCCTGATCATTGCGGACGAAGGCTCCTACGTTCACTACATTGAGGGCTGCACCGCCCCCATCTACAAGTCCGACTCCCTGCACTCCGCAGTGGTTGAGATTGTGTTGAAGAAGAACGCACGCGTTCGCTACACCACCATCCAGAACTGGTCGAACAACGTCTACAACCTGGTGACCAAGCGTGCGGTTGCGCACGAGGGCGCCACCATGGAATGGGTGGACGGCAACATCGGCTCCAAGGTCACCCAGAAGTACCCGGCTGTTTACATGGTCGGTGAGCACGCTAAGGGTGAGACCCTGTCCATCGCATTCGCGGGTGAGGGTCAGCACCAGGACACCGGCTCGAAGATGGTTCACATTGCGCCGAACACCTCCTCGACCATTGTGTCCAAGTCCGTGGCACGTAACGGCGGCCGTAGCGCATACCGCGGCCTGGTTCAGGTTCGTGAGGGCGCTAAGCACTCCAAGTCCTCCGTGGTCTGTGACGCACTGCTGGTGGACACCATCTCCCGCTCCGACACCTACCCCTACGTGGATGTCCGCGAGGACGATGTGACCATGGGTCACGAGGCGACCGTTTCCCGCGTCTCCGAGGACCAGCTGTTCTACCTGATGCAGCGCGGCCTGAGCGAAGAAGAAGCAATGGC
>FLSH01244152.1_pt1 | contig 24084 bp, 25 predicted proteins | sample 1550441 | NCBI WGS metagenome assembly FLSH01 (sample SAMEA4031756, study PRJEB14383) | metagenome | biome: human; feature: oral; material: saliva | place: Philippines | collected 2014 | reverse complement strand
AAAGGAAGTCCGCCAACCTGACGAATACTCTCAGCGAATTTACAAGAGACAGATGAATGAATATTTTTTCCCTCTGCGTCCACGGGACATAGATTTGCCGCAACTCCAACAACTGTTCTTGCCATTACTGATTTCCTTTCGTTTTCGATTGATAATCTTATCTTATCATCCCTCCCCACACCTGTCTAATATGTTTTTTTTAAGTCCGTGATAAATTTTTTTTATCAGAAAAAGTTGCCCAAAATTAGGACAACTTTTTTGCTTATTCAAAGACAAATTGATTGTGATACAGTTCGGAGTAAAATCCTCCAAGCTTGAGTAATTCGTGATGGTTTCCTTGCTCAATAACTTCACCGTCCTTAAGGACAATAATCTGATCTGCATTGAGAATGGTTTTCAAACGATGGGCAATCACAAAACTAGTTCTTCCAGCTACAATTGCTTCCATGGCATTTTGAATCTTGCTTTCTGTTACAGTATCCACGTTTGATGTTGCCTCATCCAAGATTAAGACCTGGGGATCTGTCATCAAGGTACGGGCGATGGAAATCAACTGTTTTTGACCGGTCGAGAAGACACTCTGGTCATCATCAATCAATGTATCATACTTGTCTGGCAGACTTTCGATATATTCATGGATATGCGTGGCCTTGGCTGCTGCTTCAACCATTTCCTGACTGGCATCTGACACACCGAATCGAATATTGTCACGAATAGTTCCGCTGAACAAAACAGAATCCTGTAGAACAATTCCCACCTTGCTTCGCAAACTATCTAAATCAAATTCGCGGATATCTCTTCCATCAAAGCTGATACTACCTGCATCCACATCATAAAAACGATTGATCAAGTTCATGATGGTTGTTTTTCCTGACCCTGTTGGTCCAACAACCGCAATCATCTTCCCTTTTGGAGCTGAAATGCTGACATCTTTCAGAATCGGTTTACCTGGAAGGTAGGAGAAGTCCACATTGTCAATCTCCACACCTTCTTGTAGTTCGCTAAAGACCGGAGCATCTTGGGGACGAATTTCTTCTTCTGCATCAAACATTTCTTGGATACGGTCCGCACCTGTAAAGGCCAGTTGCAAACTTCCCCAACTCGCTGCCAATTGGATAATGGGCTGGTAATACTGTTGCGAAAACTGAGTAAACATGACAATCAAACCAAGTGCTGTTGCTGTCTCGATGTTCTTATCATTCAGTAATACAGCTGAACCTACAAAAATAACGACTGCTGTATTGACCAAACTCATTCCGTTCATAACAGGGAAAAGAATTCCTGAGAACATTCTTCCCTTAAAGGTTGCTTTTCGAACTCGTTCATTTTGCTCGACAAAACCAGCAATCACATCTTCTTGGATACCTTGAACGATAACTGCTTTTTGTCCAGAGATACTCTCATCCATATAAGCATTGAGTTTCCCAACTTCTTTTTGTTGGAGGTTGGTGTATTTCCGCGCTAGCTTTAAGATAAAGAACAACATGACAACTGCTATCGGAGTGCTAGCAGTCGTAATCAAAGCCAAGGTAACATTTTTTGCAAACATGACAATCAGCAAGCCAATGTAAAGAGCAATATTGGTCATGACAGACACAAGACTTTCATTAAAAGCTTGGAGGATGTTGTCCAAGTCACTGGTAAAACGAGACAGAATATCCCCATCTTGATGACGGTCAAAGAAGGAAACGGTCAAGCGAGAAAGCTTGCCAAAAAGCCCCTTACGCATTTCATTTGTCGATTCGGCAATAATGCGACTCATCAAGACCATATAGATGAGACTAGACACTACTAAAACAATCAAAATATAGGCAAGATTGACCAGGAGTCCAAAGAGACTTTGCCAAACCATATCAGGATTCCCATTTTGATAGGCTATAACCAAATTAGCCAGTTCTGTGACTGTTTGACCTGCAAATACTGGAAAGAGGGCTTGTGCTACCGTTGCAATGATAATCATAGTGATAACAACGACAAAGGATATCTTGTAAACTTTAAAATAGTTCCAAAAAAATCGAAATGTCTTCATCCTACTCCTCCTTTCCTTTTTGCGTTTCGTAAATTTCTCGATAAACGGGATTCGTTGCGACCAAGTCAGCATGTTTACCTTGACCAATCAAGCGACCTTGATCCAGCACTAAAATTTTATCCGCATGAACAACAGAGCTTATTTTTTGGGCGATGATAATCGTAGTTGTCCCCTCCAAATCCTTGTTAAGGGCTTCTTGGACCAAACGTTCTGATTTAGCATCAAGGGCAGAGGTTGAATCATCAAAAATCAATATCTTAGGATTGCTGACAATCCCACGCGCAATCGACATTCTTTGTTTTTGTCCACCAGAAAAGTTAGTCCCACGTTCCTCAACCGGACTTTCAAAAGCCAAGTCCATGCGACTGATAAATTCACTTGCCTGGGCGATACGAGCTGCGCGTTCCATTTCTGAAACTGTCGCATCTCCCTTACCTTGTCTGAGATTATCTGCGATGGTTCCACTAAAGAGAATAGCTCTTTGAAGAACGATAGAGACTGTCTTACGAAGCGTCCCTTCACTAACTGTCCGAATGTCCTTTCCACCAATTTTGATAGAACCTTGCTGAGGATCAAATAATCGTGGAATCAACTGAGCCAAGGTTGATTTCCCTGCACCAGTTGCTCCGACAACCCCAACCATTTCACCAGCTGCGATATCGAAGGATACATCTTTTAGGATAGGTTCTGCATCATTTGGATAGGTGAAGGTCACATTTTCAAAACTGAGACTTCCTTCCAATTCTTCATCTTCCACATCCTTGAAGGTCATAGCCGGTTCTGTATCCAGGATTTCACGAATACGACGGAGGGAAATCATGGCACGAGTAACTGAGTTCCCCAAAAATCCAACCATAACGATAGTAAAGATAATCTGACTCAGATAGTTCACAAAGGAAGCAATGGAACCAACGACTGATGGATCTGACTCTGCCATACCTGCTACAAGCCAGATTGAGAGAAAAACAGCCCCATACGAAATCAACATCATTGCAGGTTGAACAATAGAAAAAGCATAGCCGATATAGAGGTTTTCTCCCAGCAACTCATCTGACACTTGCGTAAACTTATTAAACTGATCTTTCTCTCGAACAAAAGATTTGACCACGCGTACACCACGTAAATTTTCTTTTGCAATGGCATTGATACGCTCTAGTAAGGTCTGGAATTTTGCAAAGCGAGGTCCCATCATTCCCATCATAAGACCCGTCATAGCAACAATCAGAACGACCATGAGAACTAGTACCCACCACAGAGAAGGTAAGGTCACGACTGCTAAAATAAAGGAACCGATAAACAAAAGCGGCAGTCGAAAGAGAATTTGAAAGGTCATCATGACTACGTTCTGGATTTGGTTGATATCGTTGGTCATACGAACAACAAGGTTCCCTGGATTAAATTTCTCAATATTAGCGTATGAAAAAGTTTGAATCTTACGAAAGGCATCTTCCCGTAAGTCTGATGAAACTCCTTGAGCAATGTAAGCTGCTAATACAACATTAATTCCACCTGCGACTAGACCAATCAAGGCAACAAGGATTAACCAAAAACCGATACTATAAATAGCCTCATTATCACCTGTTAGCAAGGCCTCTAAAACTTCCTGCAAATAACGTGGTTGCAGAAGTGAACTTGCGACCATTAATCCTGTCATAACCAAGGAAGCCAGAGCCTGCCATTTATAGGTTTTCATTTTCTGAAACAGCATATTTCCCCCTTATAAGATAGACAAAAGGGAACGACAGCTCTGTCAGTCCCTTCTTATGCTTTCATGTTGATGCTATTCTAACAAAAAAGAATGCTATTGTCAAAGCACTCAGCTATCGCAAGCTTGTGCAATGACGACATCAGCATTCTATTAAATTATTTGAAAAATATTCTGGCTTTGTAGAGAATGTTTATTGCTCTTCTAACTTAGCTCGACCAATTTCACGGTAGCTACGGTCCCCAACAATCTCAACTGAGAACTGACCATCCTGGTACTCTAGAATCGTCACACTTCCATTATCAAGACCATGCGGATGCATTCCGTTGATTAGATAGACGATGGTTCCAATTGTCATTCCATGGCTAACTACCAGAGCGTTTCCTCCGCCATTAGCTTCCATTTCCTTGGCAATGGCTTCAAAACCTTCCCAAATACGACCACTTAGTTTTTCCCAGCCTTCAGCCCAGCCTGCTGTATCCACTTCTACCAAACCTTCAGCTAGCTCTGCATAGGACAAACGATGCACATGATCTACATTAAAGATTCGAGGGATGATACCCATAAAAAGGTCTCCATCATAAGCACCATCAAAACTACCAAAGCACCATTCACGAATTCGCTTATCCATGCGATAAGGAATTTGCCCAGTCAAACCAAGTTCTTCAAGGATAATTCCCATTGTCTGAATGGTCCGCCCAGAATCGCTTGAATAAGCACGTTCAAAGGTTAAACCTGACTCCCGCAAACCAATCCCCAATTCATGAATGCCTCGTTCTCCCTCAGCTGTTAGGGGAGTATCACTCCAACCTTGAGCACGACCGATTGTATTAAACATTGTTTTACCATGACGTACTAGATACAATTTTACACTTGACATATTCTGTCCTCCATATGTATCTATTATAGCATGATTTCAGGTAAAAACCTCGTCCTAACTCACTAGCCTTCAACCTCACAACTGAAGCAAAATCCAAGTTATTCTGTATCTTTCTTTTAAGGAGTAACTTCAGAAGTCTTTGCAGTTTCTTTTTTGACCTGTTCTTCTTTTTTCTCCTCATTTCCTTCTTTGGACTTATTTTCTGTCTTCTTAGTCTTTTTATCGGTCTTTTTCAAAGGAGTAAAGTGAAATTCAAACTGATTTTTGCCACTAGTAACTATCGTTAAAAAGCCTTTTTCATCAGTATGATAAGTTGCTTTTCCGACATCAAATGACTGGACTCCACTTTCAGAACTAGCTTTTTCATAAGTTCTTTTAGCCATTGCAAATGCAAGAAGCTTTTCTTTATTAAGGGCATAATCCTGATGATGAGCCACTTGTCGATTCAGATAAAACTGCAATAAGAGACTAAAAATTCCAGCAATAGTAACGGCGTAAAGGAGAACTCCAGCCCTAACTTTTTTCTTTTTCCACACGATAGATAAACTCCCTCTCAAGTCCCTTTTCAAACTGAAAGTGAAAGTGCAACTCCTGCCCTTTTTCTTGAATTCGAGCTGATTTCAGACCGTAGATCATAGGTTGATAACCACGTCCACTGGCATCTGTTTTCCGAAAATCATTTGACCTTGATTTACCCATAGAGATAGATTTCCCATCCTGTTTAAGGTAAAGTCTATCATTCTCCACTTTTTCAAATTGAGTTCGATTCAACTCTGCTTCCAGCTGATCCACAAATAAGAGCCATTCTTTTTGCTCACTTTTCTGCTGGTAGCGAACCTCTGAAACCAAGAGTTGACTCATGGCTTGAAAGAGGAGCAAACTTCCACTGATAACAAGAAGAGCAACCAGGGATTCTAAAAGAGTAAAGGCTCTGACTCTACTTATCTTGAATCGCCAGTAATTTTTCAGTCCCATGATACACCTCCAGACTTCGCTCATTCGAGACAACATCAACCGTAAACCCATTAACCGTCAACTGTTTTTGTCCCGTCTGCAGAGCCATTCGAGCTACTCGCAAAACTTCTTCCTGTTTTAGAAGTTCTACTTCTCTTTTTCTACTTTCTTGAATTTGTCCTATCAAGAGAGTTGCAATACTGGCAAAAATGGCTAGTGAAACCACTGCTTCCAGTAAAATAACCGCCTTAATTTTTTGCTTCTTGAATACGTTTAATCTTTCCATTTCCTAGATATAGTTGGTAGCGAACCACTTCTTTCCTTGTTTGAAATCTCACGTTAGCCAGAGACGAATTCCCACCAGCCTTGTCAAAGGAAATTGACTGATTGGACTGTAGTTGAATTCCTTTAGGGATGGCTAATTTCTGATAGCCATTTCCAATACTTCTCTCTTCTAACATTAAGTTGATCTTCTGCTGACTAGCCAGACTCCGTTTCTGCGTTTCTCGATAAAGTTCCTCAAACTCCATAAAGAAAATCTGCTCCTCTACAGCCGCAAAAGTTGACTGAACTGAATTCGACAAGCCCAAGGCTAACAGACTGACTATTCCTAATACCAATAGGCTTTCGAACATGGTAAAAGCTCTAATCTGCAACTGTTTGACTGGTCTTTTGTTTTGCATGATGTTCTTTGTAGGCTTTTGCTTGCTCAGCAGTGATACGTCCATCTGCCTGTAATTTGCTTAGACTTGCATCCTCATTTTTATCCAGGCTATAGAGTTCTGCCTGACTTTCTACCACCTTGACTACTGCTGCTTTACCCTTATCATTCACTGCTTCTTTTTGTTTAGTAAGATTTGGCACAAACAGTAAGAGTAGGACGCTAATGATAAGCAACACGACTAACATTTCTAACAACGTAAAAGCTTTTGCCTTGACTTCTTTTAATTTCATCATCATTTTTTTCATTTAAAAATTCACCTCCATATTTTGATACATAGGCAGCAACATGGCTGCATACAATAAAACAATTAGTAGGGCTACAAAGATAAAAACCATGGGTTGAACTAAGTTCATAGTCCTATTAACTCGGGTAAAGAATGATTCCCACGTTTTTTCTGCATAGATTTCCAATTCACTTCCCAACTTGGACTTGACCTCTCCATATTCAATGATTAATCCCAATTCTCTTCTAAAGAAGGGATAATTCTGAACAGCTTTGGAAAATTCATGCCCATGTTGCAAGGACAGGGATAAATCATGCCCTATCTCTTTAAAAAGTAGATTCCCTTGCTCCTGCATCATCTGGAAAATCTGTGCCAACTCTAAACCTTGTCCAATCATATTTCCCCATTCTCGAGCATAATAGGCCGTCAGATAATACCGAACAAACACACCTAGAAAGGGAATTCTAGCCAGAAAAGAAAATACTTGTATCTTTCTAGATTTCCTGTAGAAAATCAGCCCTGTTAAAGATACGAGACCTAGCAATAGAGTAAGCCAAAGAAAAATCTGTGGTAAATTGCTAATCACTAGGGTAGCTATGTTACTACTATCCAGCTGAGGTAAGAGATAGTTCCGCAAACCCAACATAATGAGCAATAAGAAAGCCAACAAAATGACTGGATAGGTCGCAACTTCAATCAACTTTTTCTTAACCTTGGCAAGATTGTCTAGATACTCTTCAATTTTCCCTAAACTCAAATGAAGATTTCCATGAACTTCAGCCAATGAAAGTTGAGTAACAATCGCACTCGAAAAACCTAAATTCCTCATCATTTCCGAGAAGGATTTTCCCTGCGAGAGTCCTAGGCGCATCTGCGAAACATATTCCTTTTCCAACAAAAGACTTCTATCAAGAAAGGAAATGATTTCTACCAAGTGAAAACCACTCGAAAATAAATTGTTAAAGAGAGTGATGATTTTCTTCTGCTTACTGGTAGCTAATTTTCTCCGTTTCAGCTTGAATGGCCGTGATATGTCCTTCTTTAAGAAGTTGGTCAATTTGTTCATTCCACTTGTTTGCCTGGTGTTCTTGATAATTTCCATTTGCAAAATCAATCATTCCTCCTCCCGCGATTAGTCTCTGGTAGCAAACACCTTGTAAAACAACTGCCAGTTCATCTTCACTGACACCAAGTTCTAAGAGGCGCTCATAAACCCCACGAACACTCTTGGCATGGATTGTCGAGAATACCGTGGCACCGGTCAAACTAGCTCGTACAACAGCACGGGCTGTTTCGCTATCTCTAATTTCTCCAATGATTAAAAGATCTGGACGATGTCGCAAGGAGAGCTTTATCAAATTTTCATAGTTCAGCCCGATAGCTTCATTGAGCTGTAATTGTAGCATCTCTTCCTGTTTAATTTCAACTGGATCTTCAATGGACATGACTTGCTGTCCCTTAAACAATGACTTAGCTAACTCATGCATCAGAGTTGTTTTCCCACTTCCTACAGGACCAGCAAATAAGTAAAGGCCGCGTTGCCTAAAGCCCTTCTCCAATTCCTTTAGGTTTTGAAACCAGAAGTGCAACTCTTGTTCTTGGTCATGTAAAAGTCGAATAACTAGACTCTCATGCCCACGATAATCTCCTACAGTTGATAAACGGAGTGAAGAAACCTTGTCATCATGCTGATAGTCACAGGAACCAAGCTGGCTACGACGCTTTTCGCCTACGTTCATCCCCGCAATAAACTTAAAGTGACTAATGACAGACCCCAACTTTTCAAAATCATAGGTGTCAATTAGATGTCTTTCATCTCCAATTCGCATATGTAGCTCATAAACCTGATTCTTGGGAACAAAATAAATGTCCTGCGCTCCATTCTTTTTTGCGAGACTAATTAATTCTTGTGCAAGTGCTTGTACCATATTTCCTCCTCAGTTTATTATTCGAAGAAAATACAAAAAAAGAACAACTTTATTAAAAAGTTGTTCCATCTTTCTTGATACGACAAGTTCTGTGGCTTTCTAAACCAGTTTGTTTCTCATAACCTGGTCGGAATTTTTCGTCTGGGATGACTTGACCATCTTCTAGCAAAGCCAGCGAATGATATTGCTGCAGAAATTCGTCACATTCCTCGCACCAACGTTTATCCTCTGGATTCCAAAATATAGTCATCAAGTCCCCACGACTTTTGTAAAGCGGAATTTTCTTTTCCAACTCAAACCAACAAGATTTATAATACTTCAAAGCGTCATAGTAGTTTTCGAATTTCTTACTCCTAATGACGTCTTCTTCCCATCCTTCTATGAACCACCAAGGTTCAAAATCCCCATACATTTCTATAACTCGATACATAGTTTCATTTCCTTTGTATCGTATATTATAGCGAATTTTTGCGAACAATGAAAGAAATTTGCTCGTTTTCAGTAACAGCCATCAAGTCTTTCTAATTTACGAAATCACACAAAGAATACAGCTAACAAAAAAACAGCAACTAAGACTAGTCACTGCTTTATATTTCTATGCTTGATAACGTTTTTCCCCATCAAGATAAGTTGCTACCAATTCCAAATCTTTATCAAGAACGATAAAGTCAGCATCGTAACCTTCACGGATTTGTCCACATACATCATCAATGTGAACTGATTTTGCAGGGTTGAGACTCGCCATCATGACTGCTTCATGAGGATTTGCAATACCCCATTCAACAACATTTTTCAAACCATCTTTAAGTTTGAGAATAGAACCTGCCAAGTTCCCTGTAGATTTAAGACGAGCAGTCCCATCCGCTACTACTACTGGGAATTCTCCTAACATATAGTCACCATCTTGTAAACCACCAGCTGTCATACAGTCTGTAATAAGAGCAATATTTTCAGTACCCTTTTGTTTAAGAAGAATATCACAGGCCTTAGGATCCACATGGTGACCATCACAGATCAATTCTGCATAAGTGTGTGGCAATTCATACATAGCACCAACCATTCCAAGTTCACGGTGAGTCAAGCCACGCATACCGTTATAGGCATGAACCCATACACTTGCACCAGCATCAACAGCTTTTTTAGCTTCCTCAAATGTTGCATTAGAGTGACCAAGAGCAACCGTTACACCTTCTCCAGTAATAGTACGAACAAAGTCTTCTACACCTTCACGTTCTGGAGCAAGTGCAATCTTATTAAGAAGACCATTAGCAGCCTTCTGCCAAGCACGAAATTCGTCCATTCTAGGATCTTTCATATATGCAGGGTTTTGAGCTCCCTTATATTTTTCAGTAAAGTAAGGACCTTCAAAATAAATACCACGAATCTTAGCCCCAGTTGCTTCTTTATAGCGGGCACCAATATTTTCAGTAACAGCAAGTAATTGTTCGTATGATGAAGTTAAAGTTGTTGGTAAAAAACTAGTAACCCCTGTACTTAAAAGACCTTCACTCATTGTATGAAGAGTACCTTCGATGTTATTATCCATAACATCAACCCCACCAAACCCATGAATATGCGTATCAACAAGACCAGGTGCAATACTATAACCACTATAGTCGATAATTTCAGAGCCCTCAGGTACTTGATCCACATGCTTACCAAATTTTCCATCAATAAGCTCTAAAAAGCCACCACGACGAACTCCATGAGGATAAAAAAATTGATCAGCTTTGATATATTTAGGCATAATGATAACCTCCGTAATTGATTAATTTAATATTTATTATGTCAATTATATTATAAACCTTTCTTGCCAATTTGTAAATGGTATAGACCTGTTATAGTTAAAAATTAGAAGAAATAAATTAAGATTTAGTAAAAATAAAGTAAAAAATGTTTGCAAGATAAAACAATTTTAAAAAATAAATAGTAATTTTAAGTAACTCCAAGAGAAAAAAATAGAAGAAAAAATAAAAAGACAAGGCTCGAAAACCTTGTCGTTATTACTATACCGGCGGCCGGGGTCGAACCGGCACGTCCTTGCGGACACTGGATTTTGAGTTCTATAAATACATTTTTTAAATCTTATAACCTTGATTTAATAGGGTTTTAAGACTTTTGAATTTTGCAAAATAGATTCATTTTTCAAATTTTAGTAACTTTTTGGTAACTGCGTACAAATCTCAATCTTATATTCACTACTATTAAAAAGATTTATAAAGAATCAATTAAATGGTATAATAATATTGTTAAATCAGTTAAAACATATCAAATAATGTCTAAGTATTTAGACAAGATTATAAAAATCAAAATAAAGGAGTCATTAATGAACCGTCTTAAATCATTAAAAATTAAAAATTATAAACATATCGGAGATTCTTATATAGGTTTTGATAAGCTTGAAAATCTCAATATCCTAGTTGGCCAAAACAATATCGGTAAATCCACATTATTACAATCAATAGAAATGCTAATTTCTGATAACAAGAATAATCGTGATATATCAATGGAAACTAAACTGGAATTTGGTTTTTGCCCAACCGAAAATGAAATTCAAGATTCATTTGGTATGAATCCATATACTTTAGATGTTAACTATTATAATCTGGAATTTGGGAAAAAATACATTGATAAATACATGACTTTTGAATTCCAACCTATTAAAACGATAGGAAGAGAACAATTTTTATTATCAGACATACCAGGAATCTCTAAAAAGGATTTAGATATAGCAACCAGTTATGACGAATTTACAGATTTAAGTAGTAAGTATATATCCAAATATATTAGACCTTTAAAACTAATCAAATTGTCTGCTGATAGAAATCTAGTTCCTGAAATACAAAATAGTAATCGAACAGTATCTGAAGATGGAACAGGTGCTACAAATTTATTAAGGCAATACCTAAATGTAGCTAACCTTCCTAACGAAGTTGTAGAAATCGATATTCTAAATGCGTTAAATCAAATTATGAAACCAGAAACCCATTTTAAAAGAATAATGTGTCAGGAAATCGAAACAACTGATGGCGCCAATCCCAAATGGGAAGTCCAATTAGTCAATGAAAATGGAAAAATTCCAATCTCAAATTCTGGTAGTGGGTTAAAGACCATTTTATTGGTCTTAATCAAGTTATTTTTAGAAACAAGAGAAACTACAAATTATAATTTCGAACCCCTTTTAACTAATACAGTCTTTATCTTTGAAGAGTTGGAGAATAATTTGCATCCAGCAATACAAAGAAATTTATTTGAATTCTTATATCAGTGGGTTAGAAAAAATAATTCACAAATTTTTTTAACTACTCATTCTACTGTTCCAATAAATATGTTCAGTGGTAGAGAAAACGTAACTTTGACTCATATCAAAAAAGAAAATAATAAAATTATTACTAATTCAGCACTATCATTCATAGAAAATGAAGACATTTTAATGAACTTAGGGGTACGTGCTAGTGATATATTGCAATCCAATGCAGTAATTTGGGTTGAAGGGCCATCAGATAGAATTTATATAAATAAGTGGATTGAACTTTATTCAAATGGAACTTTAAAAGAGAATATCCATTACCAAATTCTATTTTACGGCGGAAGATTGCTCTCTCATCTAACTGGAAAAGTAGATGAATCAAATGAGCTAATACAATTATTTAGAGCTAATCTTCACTCTATTATTGTTATAGATAGTGATAAGACTGATTCTAAAAAAAGGATAAATAAAACTAAACAAAGAATTAAAAATGAATTTATGCAAAATCATGCTATTGTCTGGATAACACAAGGAAAAGAAATTGAAAACTATCTATCACGAAATATATTTAAAAAAGTTTATAAGGTTAATAAACAAATTGGACAATATGAAAAAATTGATGACTTTTTAAATAACAATAGTAGGAATCAAAATATGGGTAACTATTATGTTACTCATAAAGTATCCGAATCTATTTCAATTGCTAAGGAAATGCTTTTAGAAGATATAAATGTTTTAGATTTAGAAAGACAAATTAGTACTATAGTTAAACAGATAAAAACTTGGAATGGTATACAATAAATGCTTAAAACTAAAGAAAATTTAAGATTATAGTTAATTCAAAATTGATTTTACTCTTTAACTTTTGTATCAAACAAAAAGAAAAACGCAATTATCAAGCGTTTTTCTTTTTATTTAATATTTTTAGATACTGTCAATAATTATGTGTTTACATTATATTATCCAATAATGGTGTGACAGTTCAAATCGCCATTATAACAACATTTCTAAACTCAATAACTCTATTTCAAGGCTGTATCTTACTGTGAATACAGATTGTTTTATGTTATAGTTATAGTGTAGATAATTAAACCGTATGTTGTTAGAGAGGTGTTTTATGGCTAAGAAAAACTTGAATTTAGATGAAGTTATGGCTTATATTGAGAAATTGCCATTTACTCAATTCAAAAGTGTTATAGAACATTACTCAAACTACCCAACACAGTGATTTCTCCGATCCCCTTAACAAACCGACCATTTCAAACTTCGAGCAACGGTTAGACCGCTTAGAAATAAATTCTTCATATCCTGCTTGCTCCTCTCACAATATAGTTAAAAATGATCGTAAGAATAATATTCAGAAATTCAGGCGCAAAGAGTGCAGCAGGAGGTTGACTCGCTTTACAGATACTATCCTAGAAAAGACACGTTGGCATAGAGATTTTTAGATTAAAGTTTTAGAAATGACAATTAATATCTATTCCATACACGATATGATAAACGTTTTGACTAATAATTATGGTTGTGAAGGTATCAATTAAAAAGCCGTTTGGCTTTGGAGAATGAAACTGATTCATGATCTAGCTAAAATGCCTATACCAAAGTTGACAGGACCAGAAGGGAAGTCGGAAACTAAAATCCACTGTCGAAAGTAACATTGAGCGTAAAGCTAAATGTGGTCGCCAACTCTCAATATGGCGTTACGGGAACGGAGTTTGCGACTGTTGTAAATGCTATTAATAATCGTAGTTATTGTGTTTGTAAGGTTGCTAGTCTTGGAAAGCTGTCTCCCGACTATTCTTTGATTTATTTTGCGAACACTTTGATAGTATCGCTCATTTATGTAGTGATGCCAATAGCATGTACGAAGATTATTGTCAGCTAAGAAACCCTCCCTACTATGTCAGACAATCAAATTTCTTGAAAATTATAGGCAATTATGACTATATCATTCCAGCAACAGACGAATTAGAAAAGAAAACCAACAAAAAGGTATTAGAACACCTCTACTATGAAGGCATAATAGAGAAAGCAACCAACCGTGGCGAAATCCTATTTGATACTTTCAACGACATAAAGTACCAAAACCGACTATCTCTTGCTCGCGTCAATGAACTGCATAATGAGATTATGCAATATATCTACCGTGTTATGACAAATGTATCAACTAAGCATCTTCAAGATTACATTTGATTTTTCACTTATATCAGAAATTGGAGAACCACTAACAGTCATTACCCCACTTTTCAAAGCGATGCAGAAAGTATCTTCATCAAGATTTTGAAAACAAAGAAAAACCTTACTTCAACCGAAGTAAGGCAAAAGAAATTATCTTTACCGAAACCAACTCATAGATGAAGAAGATTTGGAAGTGATGCGATCTAGTGGATATGTGTTATAAACTATTTTTTAATTGATTGATGGTTTCATCAATAGTATGTATGTGTTCCAAAAACTCTTTTTGCATATCAGCATCAACAAACGGAATCTGTAAGTTCTTTAATGAAGATATACTCAACTTTGGCGTTCCTGTTCTTGTCGCAGAATGCTTCAACTGTTGCTGTATAGAATCAGCCGTCAATATTTGAGCGATATAGTCTCTGTGTAATAGTTCATTTGCTGTTACTTTATGGGCATTTTCTGTTAGCGATACAGTATAGCCTTCAGGTACTGTTGGTAAAACACCCACTTTTCCAATAGTTCCTGCGGCTGAAATATAGACATCAGATTCTTTCAATTCGTAACGCTTAATAACTTCAAACGTTTTATCATCAATAAACTTAGACTTTTCTAAATTGATACCACCATCTTCAAAATCTCCGACTGTTGGATAATAATGAGTAGTTTCAAATGGAGAATAATCAAGTTCTTTAGGAATCCTTTTCCCCCCAGAAATTTTAATAATCTTTTTCTCTTCAAGACTGCCTAGTGTCTCTATGGAAACCTTCTGATTTTTGACAAAATTTGAAATAAATTCCCTTTTGATATTACGTTGTTTTTGTAACTCAAGTTCGTTCTTTAATTTCTGTTCATATTCATTTTTTAGAACAGAAAGCAAACTTAGTGATGCTTCTGTTAAACGAGGGATTCTGAAATTCTCCATATCCGATATATAAATATGTTTCTGAACAGAGCCTGCTGAATAGTTATAGATTGTGTCTTGCTTATTTTTCAATAAATAGTATAGCTCTCTAGTGGTATATGGGGAATTTTTTTTAGCCTTGATAGTGAAACTGTCAGAACTAAAAATAGGCTCACTGTGATATGACACATATCCTGCATAAGCACCACTCTTTGAAATAGTAATAACATCACCATCTCTATTTGCTTCGTCTATGTAGTAAGCAGGTGTTCTTCCGCCAGCAATTACTGGAATATCTCCTGTTTCGATCTGGTCTAATGTAATAGATGTTCCATTTTCTAAGTCTGCATATTCTCGTAAACTTATAGTTTCAACATCTCCATAATCTTTAATATGTTCGCTAAAAGCATTCTGAATACGTATTTTATTTATATTATAGATGTTATTAAAATCCACAAGTTTATATCCTTCAGTTATTCTGTAATATGGCATAATCACTTCATTTTTCTCTACATCATCTAAAGAATCTAAGAATGAAGATCTTACAATCTTATCTAAAAAATAACCTTTCTCTCCATACAGAAGCGTTAAATCGTCAATTGTATAGTTTTTTATTCTAGGATGAATCCCTTCATGTCCCCTTCGACCAATAAATTTATATCCTAAAAGCTCAACTTCATCAGCACTTTTATCAGATTGAGATTGGATAACTACTAATTTGTTGCTCAATAAAGAAAAATATACCATTCTCTCATCTTCGATTTCTGAAATATTTGTTATAATTTCTGATTGAGACAATGTGCTATTTTCAAATTTTCTTCTGTAAGTCTCAACAACTCTGTTATCAAAATTAAAATTCCCAGACCTGAAATCAATGTAGTCCTCTAGTGAAAAATTATGTCCATACACATTCTTAACATATTTTGAAATAAAATTTTCTTGACCATTGAAAGAAATGTCTTTAATCGTACTACCATCCATATAAGATAATGAACGGTACATAGTATCAAAATAATTTTTGCTGCGTTTAACACCAAAAATTGTAACAGTTTCAACACTTGTAGCTGAGAATGTTGCTTTTGGATTTTTCATAATCGCTTTGATTTCAAAATCTCTAAGCAATAACTTTCTAGCTTCAACATAAATTGACGGTTCAGTATCTAAGATAGAAGATGGCAAAATAATAGCAACATAACCTCCTTGTTTCAATAACTGTGATGCTCTTTCAATAAATAGCGCCTCAATTTCCGAACTATTTTCAGTTAAATACTTAGATAGTACAAAGTCCGTTGAAACATTTGGTAGCTCCTCTTGAAAATCATCCACGTGATAAGGAGGATTTGCAATTAGAATGTCAAATCTATGGTTTTCCGTCTTCCCTCCTGTCACAGACAAAGCGTCAACATAATCTGATGAATCAAATGAGCTTAAACCGTTACCTCGTCTAATAATAGCATCCCCATCTCCATTTAAGAATGAGCTAACTTTAGATGTTTTAACAAGACGGTAGTCAACATCCAAACCATAAACATACTCACTTGACCATGTAAATGGGTCATTAAGAAATTGTTCAAAACGTTTTTTGTTATTACGAGATAGGTTATTACAATCAATTTGTTCTAACAAAGACTGCGTTCTGTCCATATACTCTGTTAAAAAATGTCCGCTTCCTGAAGCAAAGTCAATCATAAGTGGCAATAACTTCCTTGAATCGTCTTTTAGAATTGATTCAATCTTATATTCCAGAGGTAATGATTCAACCATAAATCTAGCTAAAGGAACTGGCGTAAAGAATTGTCCCGATTCTTGCTTGAAACCATTTGCAAGTATATTTTCAAAGAAATCTCCTAAAAATTGTTGTTTTTTAGCATACTTAAACTTAAACGGTGCAATCAAGCGAACGAGTTCTTTCATCAATTCAATATTTTCATGATAAGTAACTTCATCATAAACATCCTTAAATTGAAAACTAGGATTATTTTTACTTTGTAGCCTACGAACTAAATTGTAGATTGTTTCTCTTTCTGTGCTTGAAGTTTCAGGTTTCAATGAGTTCTCAATCTCAGAAATTATTCTCTCAATATCTTTATCACTATCTATGTGAATTTCAATAAACTCTCGCAAACCTTGAGAATACAAAGAATCAATTTTAGATAAAAATTCCTCGTCAGTTTCCTCATTCAAAGTCTGAAATTTCAAAGGTTTTTTATCTGGCGTATTAAATTCATCAACAATTTTAGCTATAAACAAGTTCAGAACTCTATTGAACGCATTTGTTTTATCTGAAATACCGTGTCTCCTCAAAATTGTCAAAAAACGGTGGAAAATTAGCGAAGATGAACTTTCATTTAGTTCTTTTAAATCATCTTGATAAAGAGTGATAAATTTATTTCCGTAAGGTTCAAGAGTTGAATCAATAGAAAAAGAATTTGATAATTTTGTTCTTAATTGCGTTGCGAATGAGGATGCACTGCCTGCTTTTTTCCATCCCTCTGTCGAAACAATGAAAGAATAATCTTCTACAAATTTATTGTGAAATTCTGCGCTAACAACACCAATATACTTTGTATTCGTATTGAAAGAAAAATAACTCGCAATCTGACCTTGACAAAATTCTAATTCAGAAGAATATTTTTCAAATTCTTCCTCATCTTTTTTTACATCTAATATCAAAAATGGCGTATTTTTCTCATCATAAACAACAATATCAATATATCCTGATTTTCTCCCTACCTGAACTTCCTTCTCGATTGCAATTTTATCTGGCTTATACCCACTTTCAATAAGTTTAATAACCCAAAATAGCTGTACAATAGATTCTTTTTTCGATAAATTTGAGCTTCTACCGTGTTCAATATCAGACACTTTCCCCCAATTTATTTTTCCGTTTTTACCAGCATCGAAATCAACGACGAAAGTATTTATTTCTTTATCTTTATATTTTGCTACATATTGGAATCTATTTTCGTATCCATCCACAGGAACGAAGCCGATTACTTTAATAATTTTGTTAGCATTTTTTACAATAGCCATATTCTCCTCCTTAAACATAAAAGACAGAACTTACACACCTAGTAGTAAATTCTGTCTTTCTTTGTGTAGCATAAAAAGAGGTTAAAGAAATAACCTTAATCACTTGTTTTGTCTTGTCTAATGATAGTACCATCATTCACTCCTTCGTCAAGCATTTTTCTTCTGAATTAGTCGTAAAATTTTTTGATCTTTTTCAGTAATTGCAATACCTACCACGCTTATTTTGATAGGGGCAAACATATTCTCCCTCAATCAAATCACGCAATAATCTATTTGTTTTTAATTTTGACATGTGGTTGATGTCAGCCATCTCTTGTTGAGATAGGGAGATATAATAATCCCCCTGCACTTCGACTTGATTTTCCTTCAGCGACTTTAGCAGGCGGAAAGTATCATTTGCGAAAGGTTCAAGAGTAAATTCAACCATAAGTAACCCTCCTAACTTAATTATTATATCACAAAGCAAAACCACATAAAAGGTCATATACATACACCGTAAAATATTTTGAAGTAAATTCTCAACGAGAAAACAACAAAAAATAGCCGTTTTTGGCATTTTCAGCTATCAATGGTTAGTTTTCTTATTGTTATAAAGCCGTTTTAAGGCATCAGTTAGTTTCGCTCTCTAATCAGATAATATAATGTTTACACAACTTATTTTACACTACCTAGGGAGTCGAAAGTCAGGCGATAACTTCAGAAAAATTAAACTCTTTTTCTTGAGGAATTTTCAAGCCACCAACCTACAATCCAGCCAAGGACTAAAAGATAATTCTCAAAAGCTCCAACAGCATTGACTGAGTGATGGTATTGAAGATAGCTAAGGAAATGATTAGTCCCAATCCCAAGGCCTCCAATAATCAAAGCTATCAGTACAGCTCTCAGATGGAACCAATCATACTTGAGATTTACGGCAAGAAGGATGACCAGAACTGCCACATTCCAAATGCCAATCTCTCTCTGCCATCCGACAGAAATACCGTACCCCGAATGACTTCCCATATAAGCCGGAAAGAATAGCTGCAAAATAATAGCACCAGTCATGGCGAGGATGACTAGGATAAATAGGACTCTTAAAAATTTGTTCATAGAGTTGCTCCTAAACTTTTTTTAAATGTTCCCGACTAGTATAACATAAATGATAAAATTTTAAATTAAATAGTTCCTGGAAATCTTTAGCAGCATTGATTCTATATGATTACCAACTTAATATTATTTAAATAAATCAGAAACAGAAATTTGAGTTTTATCATCTTCTAATTCTTTCATTTTAAGTTTAATTTTTTCTAATAGTTCTTCTTCAGAGGATACTGAAAATTCCTCCATCGTTCTCTGGCTACCATAGATAACATAGAGAAAATCTTTTATATATCTAGCAGAAAAATTTGTATCCTCATCATGAGTGATAGATCTTTTAGGATTATCGGACTTTCCCAATAAATAATCAGTATTTGTCCCAAGGTATTCAGCAAGTAAGAATAGTTTTTCAAAACTTGGTTCTCGATTCCCTTTTTCCCAGTTTGTATAAGTTACTCTATTGACGTTAACTAAATCAGCAACTTCTTTTTGTGTTAAACCTTTTTCAAGCCGTAGTTGCTTTAATCTCTGTGAAAAAATCATTTTTTCCCCTTTTGTGTATCAAATTGATACTTTAAACTTGACAATGTATCGTTTTGATACTATAATAGATGTATCAAATTGATACTTTTTGTAGAGTATTACATATTTGACGGTTTAAATTAAAGGAGGTACCGCCTATGATTGTATTAAAAAGTCTTTGATAATCACGACAAAATCAAAGACTTAACAAAAATTCTATAAGATTATTATACCACACTTTCCGTTAGAACGGGGGTAATATGGATATAAATAAACTTGTTTCTTCGGTTGATGGTTTAAATTCTGTCAGTACTGCTAAAAAATGGATTTCTTTGATAAAGGAAATTAGTGGTCATGAGTTTAAAAAAGTTCAAGCAAGAAATAGTAGGCAGTTTGTGAGTTTTTATAACTTCACTGATGATGATGTTGAGGATTTCAGGACTATTGCTTATTTGAAAAACGAGATGTCATTAAAAGATGCTATAAGGGAAACTTATGGAGATATTCATAAACATAAGGAATACACCCTTACTCAGCAACTCGAAACCCTTAAACAAGATTTTATTACCTTGAATGATAATTTTAAGAATTTGTATTCTAGTAATAAAAAACTGCAAATAAAATTTCAACGACTGGAAAAAGAGCAAGAAGAAATTCTCTCAACACTTGAACTACTTCCTTTTGGTGCTTGGGAAAAAGCTCGTAGGAAGTTCGGCAAGTAGGTTTGTTACGGTCAGCGAGTATATTACCGCAGACCGTAACAAATCGTAAGCGCAGACGAACAATAAAGAGCTTTTTCAAGGTTGTGAGGGTGTGTAGTAACACCACCCTCTGCAAGTCAGGTGCATCACTGAAAAAATGCAGTAGTATCAAGGTTTTTCACGAATTTTAAGGTGGTGAAATTAGGCAAAAAGTTGAGTCAAAATTTATGGCAAAAAACGAGAATTTACGTTCTGTTTTTGACTGGATTCAAATCCAGTTCAATACATTCGACTTTTCACTAGAAGAAATAGTTGAAGATATCTTATTTCTTGATACAGAGCTATTTATAATAGATAAAGGCAGTCTTAAATACTATGAATATGACTCTCAGATAAACTATGGTAATATCCGTATCTATTATGGAGATGAAGAAAATTCTTTCATGCTTGTCATGTCAGGGCAAGCTTTGGAATTCTATCGAGATATGGTTCTAACCCCAAAAGGACTTTCTGAACGACACTTCTTAGATAATCTATATTCCAATTATAAGTCATTTTCAGTAAGAAGAATTGATATCGCAATAGACGATTTTAATGAAGTCCCTTACTTCACTCCAAATCAGCTTGCTAAACTTTGTAAGAAAAATCGATTCCTATATGGTAAGAGCAACTTCTACACTACATACGGAGATGAGAAAACAGGGCAGACCTTATATTTAAGAAGGCCTTCTGATGATGAACGGCTTAGAATTTATGATAAACGCTTAGAACAAGCTTCAAAGCTCGGTGTTAGCAAGAGATTTATCGAAAATTGGATAAGAACGGAGTTAGAACTACGTAAGGAAAAAGCCCACTACTTTATTCAAGTGTGGCTAAAATCTGAAATAGATATCTTAAACTTCACAAAAGGATATCTAAAGGATAAAGTGAAGTTCTATACTGATAGTCTCTTTACAAAACTTCTTAGGTCTTGGGAAAAATTTCTAGGTGCTTCAAAGCCAGTGACTATTACTGTGTCAAAAACAAAAACAGAACTCGAACAAAAATTAGAGTGGCTTGTCTTTAAAGGTTCTGGAGCCATTCTAAGAGCATATAAATTTCTCTATGAAAATGAATTACTATTTGAACTAGAGAAAGAGAACTTTGAAAAGTTAGAAACTTTGGAGTTCCCTCCAGAGTTAGCAAGTCAACTCATAGAAAGGGCAATTCTCTTTAAAAGAGAGGATTTAATCCCTACAATCAAAGAAAATATCAAAAGGAGAAATTAACTATGGCAAAAATGCTTTCACAAAACGATTGGGATTTTAATAACATTGGAACTAAATTTGAATTGGATGAGGTACTTCCAAAATTTGAAACTGAAACAAGAGTCGATGAAAATGGCGAGATTATCAAAAATAGTGATGGAAGTGAAAAACGATTTAATACTCAAAATATTATTGGTTGGAAATATAATATCACTATCAAAGATGGACCATTTAAAAAGAAATCAACACAAGTATCTGTTGATAACCCTGAACCATTAGTCGATAATGATTATATTCAAGCAATGGACGAAGTCCCTGTTACATTTGAAAACCTTCGAGCTTCGATGATTAGCAAAACGATGTATTATAAGGCTGATGCTATTCACTTAGTAGACAAAAAACAAAAATAACTACTGAATCAAGGGGAGTTAGTCGCTCCCCTTAGTTTATAAAATAAATTAAGGAGAACCAATGATTAAAACAGTAACAAAAGATGATTTAATTGAACTTGGATTTAGTCCTGGTACTGCTAGAAAAATTATACATACTGGTAAAGTGCTATTAGTCAATCGTGGCTTTGCTATCTATAATAACAAAAGAATCGGAACAATTCCTGCAACAATAGCTGAAGAACTACTAGGAATAGAATTACAGAAAGAAGCATAGTAAATGGCCGTTCGTAAAAGCAAAAATGGGACATGGATTGCTGATGTTTCTAGTGGAACGAACCCTATAACACTAATACAACGACGAATTGTTAGAAAAGGATTCAAAACAAAAAAAGAGGCTTTGGAAGCCGAGCGATACTTAAGAAGCGTAGAACTAAAAGAGAAAAATTTTGGCGCAAAAATAACAATAGATATGCTTTATCAATTGTTAAAAGAAGAGGATGAAATAAACAATAGAAAAAAGAGCTATATTGATACTCAAGAAAACAATTATAATAAACATATCAAAGACTATTTTTCAAAAGTCGATAATATAGATAAACTAACTTATGAAGATATCTATCAGTTTAGGGAACATTTACGAGAAAAGAATGCTAAAAATTCTGAGAAAAAATTGAGTCCAAATACTATTAATAAAATCATTGTTCTATTAAAGAAAATACTAGATGTCGGATTAAGAAAAGGATATTACAAAGAACATCCAGTAGGTTTATTGAAAAAATTACCGATAGAAAAAAGAAAAATGCAATTTTGGACAGTTAAAGAATTTAAACATTTTCTTTCACTATTCAAGAACGACGAATATAATCTTGAACTACTATTTACAGTACTTTTCTTTACTGGCTTACGACTTGGAGAAGCACTCGCTCTTACTTGGAAAGATATAGAATTTTCTACAAGTACAATACATGTTAGTAAGTCAATGTACGTGAATAAAGGTGAAGAACACATTAGTTCTACAAAAACTAAATCCGGTACTAGAAGAATCATTATTAATAAAAAGCTTATAGAAACACTAGAAGAATGGAAACAAGAACAGACAGAAAGACTAAGAGAATTTTCAACTGATACTGAAAAACTCCAAATCTTTCAGGATAGTCCAATCACTCTAACAAAAAATTCTATTGAAAAACAATATAAAAAGATTCTAGCTAGAGATAGTTCTTTAAAGAAAATAAGGATTCATGATTTTAGACACTCTCACGCTTCTCTTTTAATAAACCAAGGAGAAGACTACTTAATTGTAAAAGAGAGATTAGGACACGCTTCTATAACCACAACAATTGATACCTACTCCCACTTATACCCAAGCAAACAAAAAGATTTAGCAGATAAACTAGATAATCTATTATAAAAAGAACAGCCAAAATAAGTACTGTTCTTTTTCTTATTAAAAATATTAAAAACTCAGTTCTACAAAAAAGGATATTTAGGCATGTAATATCCCCACGTAGTCCTTCCACGTTTCAAGGTAGTTATCACGATTTAATTTAACTTGTTTTTGAGCAAAACGAATATCATAATCTGCTAAATCTATATTTTCTAAAACTTCACCTGTAAGAATGCTAAATGTTCCTATCAATTCTTCTTCATCATACATACGCAGAATAGGGTTGTTAGGATTTTTAGAAATATCTTCTTTGGCTACCTCTAAAGTTGTAATACCAAACTCTTTAATCATGATTCCTTCTCCTTTCACTTTCTTTAATTACCTTTTGAGTGAATTCAATCTAACAAAATAAGTGCTGTTCTTTTTCTTATTGAAAATAAAATAACTAAGCTCTACCAAAAATTACTTGGTATTTTCACGAACCATTCTTTCAAAATAATTATCTATACTTTCGGAACTTTTAGTTATTCCCTCCGTTTTATACTTTTCTAAACTTTCCTTAATTGCATTCTGAGTGACTTCATTATACTCGGTTATATCTCTCATACGAGGATTATTAACTAAATTTTCTACCATAGCTTCCTCCAATTTTTGATAGATGAGAACTCTATCATTTAAAAAATTCTTTTTCACCAATGAGCCAATATTGGTTTTAGGTGACAATAAATCACTAACTAAAAGAATATCTACATTTCCACTAAAGATGGTCGAAAGATGCCCGTATACATCCATAAATTTCGTTATATCTCCTAATTCTAAAGCAATATCTATATCACTATTTTCGTCTTCTTCTCCTCTTGCATAGGAACCAAACAAGTAGACTTTTGATACGTTATATCGTTTAGCAATAGGCCCTATCTTAGCCTTAATTTCATCTATTGTATAAACCA
>FLSH01457145.1_pt1 | contig 24100 bp, 19 predicted proteins | sample 1550441 | NCBI WGS metagenome assembly FLSH01 (sample SAMEA4031756, study PRJEB14383) | metagenome | biome: human; feature: oral; material: saliva | place: Philippines | collected 2014 | reverse complement strand
TATCAATGAACTGCTAATAAAATTATAAAAATGATAAGACGAATAATTACATTACTTACATTGCTTGTGGTAATAAGTAGCTGTAAGGCACAAGGTAATAATAATATCAAACAGAACAAAACTTTGGAAAGGACAACCGAGAAATTTGATTCATGGACATATTATAGACAAAGACATGGAAGTGAGTATGTTTTTGAAGATTACTTACGAGGGAAAGTACGTCAGTTTGGAGGAGATAATGGCTCTGAGTTTGTTGAATATGCAAGGAAAGATAACGAATTATACGGTTCTTACAAAGAATTCTATAATAAAACTAAGACACTCAAAAAAATCGGACGATACTATTATAATAAATTTAGTATTGGTATTTGGAAGCTATACAATGAAGATGGCTATTTAATAGAAACGATAGACAGAGATATTCCTTATAAAAACTATCCATGGGAGAAAGTTGAAAGATTTATAACGGAAGAATTAAAATTGAATTTGTTTGATAAAGATGTTGAAGTGAATCGCTATATTGATGAAGAAGTTAATCTTCCAATTTGGTATATTACATGGAGAACTGATAGTACAGAAGTATTTTCTATAAAAATAAATGCTCTTACTGGTAAAGTTATATCAAAGGAAATAAATGAGGTGAGAGAATAATAAATTCAAATAATGATAAAATTAACAGAAGATTAGAAGAAGGATACAAAACCTATAATAAAGTAGAATGGTAAAAATCGTAACTGGTGGCGCTATTATGTGTTGTACTTTAGGAACTGGGCAAGCTAAGTTGACAGTTCTTAGTCAAAGTTTCCGAAGTATTTCGGGAGCATTTGTGGCTACGGAGGAAGATAAAATTGGTTTAGATAATTCTCCAATTTTGGAGTTTGCAAATGTAGTTCTCCGAACCCTCCTTGTCTTCCCCAGCCACAAGGCAGGCAGCAAACTACTCAGAAAGACAGTATGGCAGGAAGAGTAGAAGATATTGGTGAGAAAAATGTAATGTTATCTCCTGTTGAATCGCGTTGGAATAGCACTTTGCCCCATGAAGCTTTACATGGTTTAGGTCTACATCATACCCATGCCGATGAAAGACCAATAAAAGAGTCAAGTAGAATATATATATATACCGTAATAGGACAACTGATAATATAATGAAGTATAATAATAGAATAGATAACAGACGGACTACTTGGCACTGGCAATGGGGTATAGTAAATAAATAAAATGTTATTGATAAGATGAAACAAATAGTAATTATTGCAACTTTACTATGCTGTATAGTAAGTTGTTCTGCTCAAAAGGAAAATAATAATAAAAACAATAATAGTATGATGAATTTTAGAACATTCAATATAATGGAATTTGACAAGAATCGCAACCAAAGTTGGAAGTATGAATATAAAGACCAAACGGGAATGATTATCAAGCAAAAGAAAGAATATGAAAGAGGAGAAAAATTCATAGGCTATCAAGAAGAATGCAAGTATCCTAATAGTCCATACATATACACCTATTTGTATAATAAGAAAGGAGAACTGATTTTCTCATGTACAAGTTTTTATGGTTTCCCAATTGGTAAAGGGATAAAGTATGATAGCAGAGGTCTTGCAACTAACAGCATAGATTATGATGAGTTATACAAGTTTGATATAGAAAGTCTGATAGAGAAAATGAAAAAAGAATACAATGTGGACTTGCTGGATAAAATGAAAATTTATCAGCTTTCACGATTCTTTATAAAGAACATGAGCCAATCTTTCTATGAAATATATGTATTATGTCCTAACTCTTTAACAGAGACTGACACATATCTAATAGATGGTACAACAGGTAAGACATTATTAAAGTCAAAACGTATGGTAAAGCTTGAATTTGGAGCTTTACAGCAAGAAACGATGCTTGAAGAATATAAGCATAAATATAAGGATGAAAAAAAAGCAATAAATAAAGTTAGAGAGTAGAAATAAGTATCATAGAATACGATCATTAGAGCACAAAGTAACAAAATCTGTTTAAGTTCTAACGACCGATATGGGATAAAGTTTAAATCACTAATATTTGCTTTTAACAAAAAGATTTATTAAATTCGCACTTGGTACTTGACTATGCCTTAATGTTTGCTATCTTGAAATATAATTACAAAATAGATAAATAAAAGTCAGGTAAAGAGCGAGAAAGTCTGTGATTTTTATACCTTCATAAGTTATTTGATATCAACGCATTACTGAGATGCTTTACAAAAGGTGCTCAATTAGCCTTCAAAAGGGCATTAGTAAGGGGCTTAAAAGGCATCTTTTGCAAGTCAATTAGGCGTCTTTTCAAAGCCAAAAGAGCATCAACGAATTTTCAACTAACGAATTTTCTTTACAGAACCTAAACACTAAACAAGAATGATACATAGAAACAATAGGGACTTATTACAGTTTTACGACTATTTTCGGGCTATATAAATAAAATTAATTATCTTTGCCTTAAAAGAAAATTCAGCTTTGATAAAAAGAAAATTCAGTTTTGATAAATACGAAGGGAAGAATTTTTGCTTAATGGTAAATACATGGCTACAGAATATAAAGAAGTCTTATGTAAAAGTTTTCCAGAAATAAAAAGATCAAAAATTGGAAGGACGCGGTTCACAATTTATAACTAATAGCCAAATAAAAGTTGACCGACTAATTAATTTGAAAACTGGGGAGATAATTCAATTTAGTCACAGATATTTATGAAAAAAAATAAAATAAAAAAGGAGTTTCTACACAAACTGGAGTTTTTCTATAGAAATTTGGGTAGCATTTGGTCTGTAGAAGACTTTACAAACAATAGAGATGTTCAGAGTCTCTTAAAAGATTATTTATTGGTTCTTGAAGAAAAGGGTATCGTAGAAATTATCGAAGGCAACAAGTTTAAAATAACGAATTTGCCATCGAGTATAATGTCTTGTCAGCCTAATAGCGGAACTAAAGAAAGATAAACCCAAATGGTCATTAGACCAAAATGTTTCAGAAAATATTGTTTTTGTGTTGTTTCCTAACATCTTTTTTCCTAAAAGCTTGTATTATCCAACTAATATTTGTACATTTGCGATGCTAGAACCCGCCAAGCCTCTCAACGATGCTCAAATGTGCGGGTCGTTTTTTAATATTATATGACAAACACAATACCTTTCGGCAAAAGCTATACATCACCCCACGACCTTGTTTCTTTACTACAATTAAGAGGTCTTTATATTCCCGATGCTTTGAAGGCAGAACACTACTTAGAGCATATCGGTTATTATCGTCTGTCTGCTTATATGCACCCATTGCTTGAGATACCAAAAGAACATCATTTGTACAAACGAGGTGCAACATTTAGCAAAGTAATGATGCTATATCGGTTTGACAAGAAGTTACGTCTTTTGCTATTCAATGAACTTGAAAAGATAGAAGTTGCTGTTCGCAGTGCAATTGTCAACATAGGCAGTTTTATTACAGGAAATCCTTTCTGGATGACAGATTCTGCAAACTTTGTCAACTCGTCCAAGTTTCAAAAAACAATGAACTTAATAAATCAGGAGCTTTACAAATCAAAAGAGGACTTCATCATCCATTTTAAGAAAACATATTCTGACCCATACCCACCAGCATGGATTATTTCAGAGGTACTTCCATTTGGAATCATCACAAACATATACAACAACATCAAGGACAAGAAAATCAAGAAAAAGATCTCCCAATCATTTGGACTACAAATAGCACCTTTCGAATCTTGGTTGACCATTGTAACTCTGACAAGAAATACATGTTGCCACCACTCGCGTGTGTGGAACAAGCAAAATACAATCCGTCCAATGTCCCCTAAAAAGATGACTCATCCATGGATTACACTTCAGACAGATTCACTTCGTGTATACTATAATATATGTATCATCAAGTATTTCTTGAATATCATCTCTCCAAACAATGATTTGTTCCAAAAGATAAAGACGCTTTTTGCGAATTATCCTGAGATAGATTTGAATGCACTTGGCTTCCCACAAGAATGGGAAAACGAACCACTTTGGAGACAACCATAATATAGTCAAAGTCTGCTATATGCATCATCAATAACAATTAACAGACTTCACTATTTTATATAGATTTGCCTACATAGACCATTAACGAGCCAAAATCGACATTTACTCATCAGTTCTATATCTTCATTGCATTGGGAAAGTTGTTCTATACCTTATATGCTTGGGTACATTTTGATATCATTGATTCGTTTCGAAATGTCATATTTTAATAATCATTTTTACACCCTTGTACCCTTTTACCCTTCCAAATAACTCTTTACTTTTCGACCTATAAAAAAGCGAGGAGCCCAATAAGGTTCCTCGCTTTATTTGAATAGGATGTTGAATTATCCAAAGTTATCGTACATGATTGCATCCTGATCAACACCGATACTATCAAGATAATCTGTAACTGTCTTGATAAGCATTGGAGGTCCACAAAGGTAGTACTCACAATCCTCTGGTGCTTCATGATTCTTAAGATACTCATCACGGATGCAGTTTACTGCAAAACCAGTGTAATACTTCACACCAGCCTCATCAGCCTTAGGGTCTTGACGGTCGAGAGAGAGGTGGAAATGGAAGTTAGGATATTCCTTCTCAAGCTCCCAGAAGTCTTCAAGGAAGAATGCCTCACTAAGTGAACGCGCACCATAGAAGAAGTGCATCTCACGATCACGAGTGTGGAGGGTCTTTGTCATGTGCATAATCTGCGCACGCAAAGGAGCCATACCAGCACCACCACCAATCCAAATCATCTCCTTACCAGAAGTGAAGTTAGGATGGAAGTCGCCATAAGGACCGCTCATCATCACCTTATCACCCTCCTTAAGAGAGAAGATGTAAGTAGAACCAATACCAGTTGGTACGTTCTGGAAACCAACCTGCGGACGTGGCAGGAATGGAGGTGTTGCAATACGAACAGTCAATGTGATGATATCACCCTCAGCTGGATAGTTCGCCATAGAGTAAGCACGAACAGTTGGCTCTGGATTCTTTCCCTTCAGAGAAAGGAGGTTAAACTGCTTCCAAGGACCGAGGTACTCCTCACCGATATCGTTCTTATCGAAGTCCTTATCATAGTCGATACAGTCGTAGGCAGGGATAGAAATCTGTGCATAAGAGCCAGGGATGAAGTCCATGTGTTCGCCAGGAGGCAAGGCAACCTTGAACTCCTTGATAAAGCTTGACACATTCTTATTAGAGATAACAGTACACTCCCACTCCTTAACGCCCATGACAGACTCAGGAACCTTAAGCGACATATCACCCTTCACCTTACACTGACATCCCAAGCGCCAGTGGTCTTTGATCTCTTTACGGCTGAAGTGAGGACGCTCAGAGTCGAGAATCTCACCGCCACCTTCTACTACCTGCAACTTACACTGGCCACAGCTACCCTTACCACCACAAGCAGAAGGGAGGAACACACCGTTCTCATTCAGCGTAGACAGAACTGAGCTACCCTGATCAACGGTCATCTCCTTATCACCGTTAATTGTTATCTTTACCTTTCCGCTTGGACTGAGATACTTCTTAGACACAAGCAAGAGAATCACCAACACAAGGATGGTGATAAGGAATACCACAATACTTATTGTTATGAATTGTCCCATTGTTTACTTAGATTTTAAGACCTGAGAAGCACATCATTGCCATTGCCATCAGTCCTACTGTAATAAATGTGATGCCAAGACCCTGCAAAGGCTTTGGTACATCAGAATATTCCATCTTCTCACGAATAGCACCCATTGCCACGATAGCCAATGTCCAGCCAAGACCAGAACCTGTACCATAGACAAGTGCGTCCCATACAGTTCCAATATACTGTGTGCTTGCTGGGTCAAGACCGATACGCTGCTGCATAAAGAGTGAAGCACCCATGATAGCACAGTTAACGGCAATCAGCGGAAGGAAGATACCCAGCGCACCATAAAGTGAAGGTGAGAACTTCTCAACAGCCATCTCCACAATCTGTACGATACCAGCAATGACAGCGATAAAGAGAATGAAACTAAGATAAGTAAGGTCAACACCCTCTGCAAGACAGTCTGGACCGAGGACCTTAGTCAGCAAAAGATAGTTGATTGGTGTGGTAACAAGCAACACGAATGTTACGGCCACACCAAGACCCAATGAAGTCTTTACGCTCTTAGATACCGCAAGGTATGAACACATACCGAGGAAGAACGCAAATATCATATTGTCCACAAAGATGGACCGGAAGAATAAACTAATAAGATGTTCCATAATTACTTCTTGTCTTCTTTATAGAAATATGCACGATGAACCCAAATAACACAACCGAGAAGGATGAGTGCCATTGCTGGCATTGACATCATTCCGTTGTCCATATAACCTGCATCATAGAGGCTTTGTGGGAGAATCTTGAAACCGAGCAATGAGCCACGACCAAAGAACTCACGAACAGCACCTACAACAACAAGTATCATAGCGTAACCCAAACCGTTGCCGACACCATCAAGGAAACTTGGCCAAGGCTTGTTTGTCATAGCAAAAGCCTCAAGACGTCCCATAAGGATACAGTTGGTAATGATAAGTCCTACGTAGACAGAAAGCTCTACACTCACGTCGTAAGCTACAGCCTTAAGAATCTGACTAACAATCGTTACCAGAGCTGCAACAACCACCAACTGTACGATAATACGAATACGGTTAGGAATTGTGTTACGGATAAGTGAAATAATAACATTAGAGAATGCCGTAATAATGGTAACGGCAAGTCCCATAACAATCGCCGGCTTCAGCTGTGAAGTTACGGCAAGGGCAGAACAGATACCGAGCACCTGGACCATAATAGGGTTGTCCAGATTCAGCGGATTGCTGAACACCTCTCTATTTTGTTTTGAGAATAAATCCATATTCTTATTGTTCTAAAGATTAGAATATTATTTGCTGTTCAGGAATTTAACATAAGGCTGAAGTCCACCCTTGTCTGCATGGAACATCTCTGTTACACCATTACTGGTAAGTGTTGCACCTGTTACGGCATCTACCTGCGTAGATGGGTCTTCGATCTTCTTTTCAACAGCAAGTGCTATCTTATGAGTATCGTTTCCACTAAAGAGATGCTTCCCCTTGAACAAATCCTGCCATGCCTTGTTGTCTTTGATTTCAGCACCGAGACCAGCAGTCTCACTCTCGTGGTTAAAGTAAGCACCAAAGACGGTTCTCTTATCACCATTGATAGCGATGAAACCATTGATAGGTCCCCAAAGACCGTTACCATAAACAGGGATAACATACTTATCTTCACCGTTTACCTTGCAACGGAACAAAGCGAGTTTGCCTTCCTTGGCATCCTTACTATTCAACTTAAAGCCGGCATCAACGCCACCCTGCTTTCCAGCCTCAACGACCTTACCATCTGCATTGATGATATCATCTGCTATGATAATCTGCTTCCAAAGCTTAACAGCCTCCTCATTGCTCATATCACGATTCTGATTGAGTGCAAAGAGAATCTGCTTCTGCTGATCAAGCTGTACATTAGCATCCTGCATTGGCTTCAATGCTTGGAACACGAAAGCAAGCAAAAAGGCTACAATCAGCACGAGGATGGCAGAATAGATAATTGTATAAGAATTACTATTTGTTTTCATTTCTTCGTCCTCCTTATTTATTTAGCACGCTTTGCGCGCTTGCTGATGTTTGACTGAACTACACAGTAGTCGATGAGTGGGGCGAACATATTGCCAAAGAGGATGGCAAGCATCATACCCTCTGGATAACCTGGGTTCAATACACGGATGATGATAGCCATCGCACCAATGAAGAAACCATATACCCACTTACCTGTCTCTGTACGTGCTGAGGTTACTGGGTCGGTTGCCATGAATACTGCACCGAAGCAGAAACCACCTAAAACAAGGTGTTCATACCACTGAATTGGTGTTGCACCAGTTGAATGGAAGATAAGTCCCATCACAGTACCACCGAGGAATACGCTCAACATTGTCTTCCAGCTGGCGATGTTTGTCCAAAGAAGGATTACAGCACCGATAGCGATAGCGATAACAGATGTCTCACCCACAGAACCTGGGATAAGACCTAACACCATATCACATACAGATGCGTTCACACTTGTTCCCTGTGCAATCTCACCCAATGGGGTTGCCATTGTGAAACCGTCTGGCAAGGTATAGCCGAGACCTAAGATAGAATCCTTTGCTACCCAGATGCTATCACCCGTCATCTTACTTGGATAAGAGAAGAAGAGGAAGGCACGTGCTGCCAAGGCAACGTTAAAGATATTCATACCTGTTCCACCGAAGATTTCCTTCGTGAAGATGACAGCAAAGGCTACTGCAAGCACAAGAATCCAAAGTGGTGTGGTCACAGGAATAATCAATGGAATCAGAATACCTGATACAAGATAACCTTCCTGAATCTCCTCACCCTTCCACTGTGCCCAAGCAAACTCAATACCTAAGCCGACAATGTAAGACACAAGAATCTTTGGCAACAGGGCAAGCATACCATAGAGGAACATTCCCCAGCAGGTAGCATCAGCCAACTTACCAGCTGCTAAAGCGTTCTGATAGCCGATATTATACATACCGAAGAGCATCGCTGGTACCAATGAAAGTACCACCAAACTCATAATTCGCTTCGAGTCAATAGCGTCATGGATAGAAGTACCGCTCTTTGATGTCTCGTTAGGAACATAAAGGAACGTCTCGAAACCATCGTAGACACTCTTGAAAGCGTGAAGCTTTCCGCCCTCCTCAAAGTTTGGGCGTATCTTATCGAGATAATTTCTTAAACTCATAATACTTTTATTATAGGGTTCTTAAAGTCCAAAGTTTCTGTTTCTTGAATCATTACCATAGCTTGATAAAATCCTGAGAAACTTATTCTGAAACTATAGTTAAAGTTATTGTGGGCTCATAAGACCCCTATGCATTCTCTTTTCTAAGGATATCCAAGCCCTCACGCACAATCTTCTGCAAAGATAACTTAGAACTATCAACAAACTCAGCGAGTGCAAAGTCTTCTGGACTTACCTCATAAATACCCAACTGCTCTTGGCTGTCAATATTGCCAGAGATAATTGACTTGATGAGGTACTCACTGTAGATATCCATTGGTAACACTCTGTCGTACTCGCCACTCATAATCATGTGACGCTCTCCACCCTTGATACGTGCATCGAGATTATACGCCTTCTTGCCCTGCAACCAAGTGAAGTAGCTGCGAGAAGTAGAGAAGTCTTTGAAACGAGGGAGCATCCAACCAAAGATTTCGTGTACGTCATCACCCTCTGGAATCAATGTTACCTCTGAAGTATGTGCACCAAGCACTGACTCTTCATTAGCGATAACACCAGTAAGAGGATTACCATTGAGGATGCGAACGTTGCAACCATCAGCGATGTTGTCTGCAAGAATCTGCTTCAATGGAGTACCAACGAGGGCATCAACATAACCAGTCTGCTTTACCATACTACCTGCAATGGCTACACGACGAGTGAGGTTTACCTTACCGGTGTTAAACAAGCGACCAAAGAAGATAACAGCTGTTGGGTCAACAGTCCATACCACTTCGCCCTTATTGACTGGGTCGATATGATTTACCTGCACACCAACATTACCTGCTGGACAAGGACCATCGAAAACAGTTACTTCCGCGTCCTTTGCACCAGTCAACGCTGAAGCCGACTGCTTAGCACCAATACCCAAATAAACCTTTGCAATCTTGGCGAGAGCTGTCAAACCTGTCTGGAAATCTTTCTCCTGACCCTTCAACTCAAACTCGAAGTCACCCTGCAAAGGTTTATCACGAAGTGCAGACACGAAAATTGCCTTTGGTTCTGTGTCTGGACGTGTAGCAACAGCATAAGGCAGCTGGTTGATATAACCAAACAATCCCGCCTGCAGCAATGAAGCCTTGACATCATCAGCGGATAAGCCCGCCACGTCCTTCACGCCGAAGTCAGCATATTCCTGCTGCGCATCGGCAGCAATCTTCACACGCAACACTTTACGTCTTTCTCCGCGCTCAACAGCTGTGACGGTACCGCTCACAGGAGAAGCGAAGCTAACTTCAGTGCACCCTTTGTCAACAAACAATGGGTCACCAGCTCGGACATGATCACCTTCACGAACGGTTACCTTAGGTGTCAATCCTGGGAAGTCATCTGGAACCAAAGCGTATTCCGTAGATGATTTCACAGGTAACATCTGTTCCTGCGCGCGTCCTGTAAGGTTAATGTCTAAGCCCTTTCGTAACTTAATTACATTTGCCATAACAATGATAAAGCGATTTTTATATTATTTCATCTTAATATTTTCAACCCTAAATAAGCTTCACAAAACATAAGGTAAACAATCCTTTGCTTGCCGAGCGTAGCTTATTTTATGCCAAAAATAATGCAAGCGAGGGCAAAGAAAGGGGACTTTCTATTTGCCGAGCGTAGCTTATTTTCTGCCAAAAATAATGCAAGCGAGAGCAAAGAAAGGGGACTTTCTATTTGCCGAGCGTAGCTTATTTTCTGCAAATGTAGCAAATTTTAAGCAGATTTGGCACATTTAGATATAATAATTTCAGTATAAAATGGTTTTTTTGTAGTTTTGTAGACGCATTGAAGAAACTTAGAACAATTATACGATGGGTTATATGGACCATAGCGGGTCTTTACATAACCACAATCGTACTGCTGCACATACCAGCAGTACAGGGTTTCCTTGCTCAAAAAGTAGGCGACGTAGCGGGCAATAAATTGGGTACAGAAGTACACGTAGGACGTATTGATTTAGGCTTTATCAATCGCTTCGTATTAGACGACATTCTCATCTATGACCAAAGTCACAAGAAGATGTTATCGGCATCACGAGTAGGAGCAAGGGTCGACATCTGGCATCTCTTACGTACAGGTGAGATTAATATTTCCTCTGCACAGCTTTTTGGTTTACGGGCAGAACTATACAAAACGAGTAAGGATGCCAAACCTAACTTCCAATTTGTATTGGATTCATTGGCTTCTAAGGACACAACAAGTCACACTCCTCTACACTTGTCCATTAATAGTCTTGTGATTCGACATGGCAGCATTAAATACGATTGTTTAGATGCACCTACCACGCCTAACAGACTGAATCTGAACCATATCAATGTAAGTGACATCTCGTCTTACCTCATTCTTAACAAGTTGGATGACACGAGTGTGTGGGCTGATCTTAGGGCATTGGCTTTCAAAGAAGCATCAGGCTTAGAGGTGAAGCAGTTGGCTTTTGAATTAAAAGCTAATCAACAGCAAGCCACATTACGTGACTTTATCTTCGATGGAACTAACAGTAAGATTGCACTAAAGGAGTTACTTACAACCTACACATTCAATAACAAGAAGTTGGATTTCAACACTTTACGTTACACCATCAAGGATTTAAAAGCTGCAATAAAGCCTTCCGACTTTGCCCCTATCCTACCCGATTTAAAGCCATTGACGACCAGCTATACAGCTACAGTTGATGCAGAAGGTACAAGTCAGTCTGTATTGGTAAAACATCTTAACGTCTCTGACCAGACTCTTTCGACTCAAATTAAGGCGAAAGGATGGGTAAGAAACATCCAAAAGAGTCCTATTTGGGACTTCACTTTCAGCCCACTCAAGGTTAGCAAGAACACCCTTCAATCCATCACAAAAGTTACGCATAAACCCCTCCCTAAACCATTGAGTAACATTGGTAGTATCTACTATCGTGGTACTTTCGCCCATAACATGGGGAAATATACAGCAAAGGGACTGCTAAACACAGATGCTGGTAACGTTCAGTTGGCTACTGTTATTCACGGAAAGAACATCCAAGGAACGGTTAGTACTACCGAATTGAATCTTGCGAAAGTACTTGACAACAACGACTTTGGTAAGTTAAGCACGAATATCAAGGTGGAAGGCAACACCGACCTATCCTATATCGCCGCAAAGGGTGACGTTTCCTCCTTCTATTATAAGGGCTATACCTATAAGAATATTCACCTTGACGGAATCTATAAGAACGATATTTTCATAGGTAAGGCAGCGATAAACGACCCTAATGGAAAGCTGAATATCGACGGAAAAGCTGCCAACATAATGGCTTTCATGCAACACAAAGGAAAACTGTCTACCGACATCTCAATCATTGCTGATGCCGTCAACTTACACAAACTTCAGCTAACAGAGGCGTTGGGTAACAGAACAATCTCCTTTACTTCTAAGATTAAAGGACAGGGTGCGAGCTTGAATGATATCATAGGGAACCTCGATGTCAGCAACTTTGCTATGATTGGGGAAGGTCAGAACATTATTCTTAACCGGGTAACTATCAAGACAAACAACGGACTCTTAGGTAAGTCGCTTGACGCAGAGACTGACTTTGGTGAGCTACACCTCGCTGGACAGTACGATTATAACCAACTCCCACAAAGCATAAGACGTATCTTAGGGCATTATATCCCAAGCCTTTTCCCACCAACTCCACGCTTTAACATGGGCATTGGAAAGGCAAACTACGCTTTCACTTTGCGCCTAAATGACACAAAGTTTATCAATAGTTTGCTGAATACTAATATTGTTTCTTCACATGCTATAAGGCTCGCGGGACTTGTAAGGGAACGCCAGAACGAAATAGACTTACACGTCAATGCGCCCGACGTAACCTACTCAGGACAGCAGATTAAGAATCTTATCTTGAACATTAAGAGTGAGCCGCAAGGCTTGCAGACTACTATTTCTGGTGAACGAAAGGGAGAAGCCGGACCACATGTCCTTATTAACGCACAGGGATTGATTGCAAACAATACCGTTACTTCCAACATTTCTTTCCGTATACCGGGACTTTCTCCTATATACGGAAATGTCAACAGCATTGCCTCTTTCTCTCGCCGTCATGGCGACTTAGAGACTCGCTTGCACCTCAACCCATCAGAAATCAACTTTGATTCCATTGCGTTACAAGTGCAACCTTCCGATATCTCTTATCATCGGAACAATCTGACCATCGACCACTTTGAGCTTTCCAACCATGACCAGCATATCATTGCTAATGGTCAGACGTCTGGAAATCAAAGCGATTCTATCCTTGTAAGATTCAAGGATGTCAACGTCCCATACATTCTTAACCTTGTTGACTTCCACAGCGTTAAGTTTGCTGGTACGGCTTCTGGTACAGCTTCTATCAAATCATTCTTCCATCATCCACAGATGCAAGCGAAACTTGAGGTGCAAGACTTCAAATTTGAAGATGGAGATATGGGTACGCTCTTTGCGGAGGCAAACTATAATGACAAAGAAGGTAAGATTAATATCGACGCCTATGCTGACCCTGGTGATGGCACACGAACAGACATCCAAGGCTATGTAGATATTAAGAAAAGCTATATCAACCTTCCTATCTTTGCCAAAAACACGCATCTCTACTTCCTAAAGAGCTTCTGTGGCTCTTTCATGGACAAGATTCAAGTGCAAGGAAACGGCTGGTGTAAAGTCGTCGGACCCCTTAGTGCCATCAATCTTGAAGGTGACATGCAAGTGCATGGAAGCGTATATGTAAAGCCAACAGGTGTTACCTATAAGATGCGCGATGCACGTGTTCGCATCATTCCAAACGAAATTATCTTTGGAAACGACACTATTACTGACCCACAAGGACATATCGGTATCGTTACAGGTGGATTACATCACAAGAATCTTAGCCACCTCACTTTCGACATCAATATCCTCGCACGAAACCTCTTAGCTTATAACTTCCCTAAAAAACAAGGGAAAGACTCGTTCTGGGGTGTGGTATATGGAACTGGTAAATGTAATATAAAAGGTGAACCGGGTTCAACAACAATGAACATTGATATGGAACCGGAAAAGAACACCTATATAACTTATGATGCCTCTTCAACCAATGATGCAAGTACAAGTAACTTCATTCGTTGGATTAACGTACCAAAGGATAGCACTGGAGTTTTAATCCCTGAGGCTGCGGACACACTCAGTTTTACGGCAAAACATGCTCCTAAGAAGGCATCGGATATCGTCAAATTCAGAGACATACCGAGCGACCTACACATCAACTTCCTCGTACATTCAAATCCGAATCTTACGCTTGGCGTCTTACTTGATGATGCCACTGGCGACAATATCCGTCTGAATGGTTCGGGTATGATTCGTGCGTCCTATTATAATAAGGGAGCCTTCCAACTCTTTGGAAACTATAACGTAGACTACGGACAGTATAACCTCACGATTCAGAATATTATCAAGAAGCAATTTATCTTCCAGCCGGGTTCAACGATTGCCTTCGGTGGCGATCCGTTCAATGCTGCGTTGAATCTAAAAGCTAACTATATCATCAACTCTGTTCCTTTGGGCGACCTTGGAATGGGTAAGTCCTTCACATCCAATAACACAAAGGTTAACTGCTTGCTGAATATCGAAGGAACACCAGGTGCACCGACTGTCTCTTTCGGTCTCGACCTCCCAACGCTCTCGCCTGATGCACAACAGATGATACGCTCTATCCTCAACTCTGAGCAAGAACTTAACCAGCAAGTACTCTATCTTTTAGCAGTCGGACGCTTCTATCCACAAAGCAAGAATAACAATCCAGCACGAGACAGTGAATCGCCAAGTCGTGCATCTCTTGCTATGCAGAGTCTACTCTCTGGTACGATTTCACAACAAATCAACACCGTATTGTCCAATGTTGTAAAGGATAACAACTGGAACTTCGGTGCCAATATTGCGACAGGTAATGAAGGTTTCGACAATGCAGAATACGAAGGACTACTCTCAGGAAGCATGCTTAACAACCGTCTGCTCTTCAACGGACAGTTTGGTTATCGAGACAATGTAGCCAAGGATAAATCGTCCTTCATAGGCGACTTCGACATCCGTTACCTCCTCTTCCCAAGCGGTAACGTAGCCTTCCGTGTCTATAACCAAACCAACGACCGTTACTTCACACGTAACTCTCTGACAACTCAGGGTATAGGTTTGATTCTGAAGAAAGACTTCAACAGATTGAGTGATATTTTCGGAAGTAGAAAGAAAAAAACAAAAAAACAGAAGCAAAAGCACTAATATACAGAATATTATTCGTAACTTTGCACCCGATTTGGGCGAACTACGCCCATATTACAGATAATATAAAGTCGAACTTTATTAATTAAATTATTTTTTAAACACTTTATGACAAATTTCAAAGACGTCCAGAATGTACAGCCTTTAGCTGACTTCAACTGGGATGAGTTCGAGAACGGCGCACACGCTGAGGCAAGTAAGAGCGATCTTACTAAGGCTTATGACGAAACTCTTAACAAGATCCAGGAGCACCAGGTAGTTGAAGGTACTGTTATTTCAGTTGACAAGAAGGAAGTAGTTGTTAACATCGGCTACAAGAGCGATGGTATCATCCCTGCTTCTGAATTCCGTTACAACCCAGAGCTCAAGGCTGGTGACAAGGTAGAGGTTTATGTTGAGAACCAGGAGGACAAGCGCGGTCAGCTCGTTCTTTCTCACAAGAAGGCTCGCCTCCAGAAGAGCTGGGAGAATATCAACAAGGCACTGGAGAACGACGAGGTTATCCAGGGTTACATCAAGAGCCGCACTAAGGGTGGTATGATTGTTGACGTATTCGGTATCGAGGCATTCCTTCCAGGCAGCCAGATTGACGTTCACCCTATACGCGACTACGACGTATTCGTTGGTAAGACAATGGAGTTCAAGGTTGTTAAGATTAACCAGGAGTTCCGTAACGTAGTCGTTTCACACAAGGCACTCATCGAGGCTGAGCTCGAGGCACAGCGTAAGGAGATTATCTCTCACCTTGAGAAGGGTCAGATCCTCGAGGGTACTGTTAAAAACATCACATCTTACGGTGTATTCGTTGACCTCGGTGGTGTTGACGGACTCGTACATATCACTGACCTCTCTTGGGGCCGCGTAAGCGATCCACATGAGGTTGTTGCTCTCGACCAGAAGATTAACGTTGTTATCCTCGACTTCGATGAGGAGAAGAAGCGTATCGCTCTCGGTCTCAAGCAGCTCACTCAGCACCCTTGGGATTCTTTGGATCCTAACCTCAAGGTTGGCGACCACGTTAAGGGTAAGGTAGTTGTTATGGCTGACTACGGTGCATTCGTAGAGATTCAGCCAGGCGTAGAGGGCTTGATCCACGTTTCAGAGATGAGCTGGAGCCAGCACTTGCGTTCTGCACAGGAGTTCATGAAGGTTGGCGACGAGGTTGAGGCAGTTATCCTCACACTCGACCGCGACGAGCGTAAGATGTCTCTCGGCATCAAGCAGCTCAAGGAAGACCCATGGGAGGCAATCGAGGTTAAGTATCCAGTAGGCTCTAAGCACACAGCAAAGGTTCGCAACTTCACAAACTTCGGTATCTTCGTAGAGCTTGAGGAAGGTGTTGACGGTCTTATCCACATCAGCGACCTCTCTTGGACTAAGAAGGTTAAGCACCCATCTGAGTTCACCTCACAGGGTTCTGAGATTGAGGTTGTTGTTCTCGAAATCGACAAGGAGAATCGTCGCTTGAGCCTTGGTCACAAGCAGCTCGAGTCTAATCCTTGGGATGAGTACGAGGCAATCTACACTCCTGGTTCAATCCACGAGGGTAAGATTACCGAGTCTATGGACAAGGGTGCTGTTATCACTCTCAGCGAGGGTGGTGAGGGCTTCGCTACTCCAAAGCACCTTGTTAAGCAGGACGGCACACAGGCTCAGCTTGGTGAGGTTCTCCCATTCATGGTAATCGAGTTCGTTAAGGACACTAAGCGTATCATCCTTTCTCACTCTCGTACATTCGAGGAGGTTAAGGAAGAGCCACGTCGCCAGCGTCCAGCAGCTCAGAGCAAGCCAAAGAATGACGCAGCTGCTATCAACAACGTTGCTGCTGGTACATCTCTCGGTGACCTCGGTGTTCTCGCTGACTTGAAGAAGAAGATGGAGGGTGGCAAGTAATTTGCACACTAAAATCTAACATAAATAAAAAGAGTATCAAGTTTTCTTGGTACTCTTTTTTTTATTCTCTTAGCTCTTTGTTGATCAGAACACCTATTCATATATAGGACTATCGTAATTGCATATCGGCTGTGCACTACAACGGGGCCTTATCTTAACCAATCTTGTTGTTATTTGAAACGAAAAGAATATACGCTCACAAATACCAGCCCACTCCCTAATAGTTAATCAAGAAACTGCTTGAAACTTTCCATTAAATTCAGTATCTTTGCAAAAAAAACGAAATGCAGGAAAATAACAATCAAACTTTATGGCAGATAATTAAGCGTTATTTCAATGTCTTACCTTACAAAGACGGCGAAAAATATGTTATTAAACAAATAACTAATGGCATCAACTTTCAAGGTTCTAATCTCTGGATACTTATCTTTGCCGTATTTATTGCATCCTTAGGCTTAAATGTCAATTCAACAGCAGTAATTATTGGTGCTATGCTCATCTCTCCACTGATGGGACCAATCATCGGTATGGGATTAGCTCTTGGAATTGCTGACTTGGACTTGTTCAAACAGTCCATAAAAAACTATTTGGTAAGTACATTCATTAGCGTTATTACTGCAACAATCTACTTTACACTTTCACCTATCACGGATGCTCAATCCGAACTCTTAGCACGCACATCGCCTACCCTTTATGACGTATTGATAGCTCTTTTTGGTGGTGCTGCTGGATTCTTAGCTATGTCAACAAAAGGAAGAAACAACGTGGTGCCGGGTGTTGCCATTGCCACAGCCTTAATGCCACCACTTTGTACAGCAGGTTATGGACTGGCCGTACAAAACACATCCTATTTCTTTGGTGCCTTTTATCTTTATTTCATCAATACTGTTTTCATTGCTTTTACAACCTGTCTTGGTGTACGCTTTCTGCATTTTCATAGAAAGCAGTTTATCAATCGTGAAAAAATGAGACGAGTAAATTTTTACATCGTTAGCATTATCATTATCACAATTATCCCTGCAAGCTACATGACATGGAACATCATTAAGCAAAGTGTATTTGAAAATAACATAGAGAATTTCGTTACAAAGGAACTTAATTATAGCGGAACAAACATTCTCTCACACCAATACGACCTAAAAACCAAAACCCTCCATGTGGTAGCGGTGGGCAATCCGATATCAACTGATTCGATAGCTAAAGCACAAAAAACGATGGCTAATTATCAGCTTGATGGCTACGCACTAAAGGTGATACAAGGATCTAACTCTGATAGCTTATTACTCCTACAGCACAAGAATAAAGGTCAGTTGATGGTAGGAGAAAAAAATACGGCTGAATGGCAAGAACTTGCATATAACAACGATGTGCTAAAGAAGGAACTAACTTCTTATACACGTTATCCAGTACTTGCTAACGACATGCGAGAAGAACTTAAAGTCGTATGCCCCTCAGCAAAGAGTATTATACTTTCAAAAGCATCTGAGTCTTTCGTTGATTCTGCTTCAATTAAAAGTCACATCGTGGCTATAATCAAAACAAACAAGACACTTGCCAAAGACAACAGAAAACAGCTTTATGACTGGCTGAAAGTGAAAGTCAAATCTGACAGCCTTGAACTAATTATTTTACCATAATAATAGTACAAGAGTAAGAAGTACCAAACCACCACGGGTTTGGTACTTTTTTTATACTTACATACATAAACAAAAACACTAAATTTGAATGTAGAAGATAGTTATATAGACTTGACTTTTTTTGTAAAAATTGTATTGCTATCAAGTAAACCTTGTTTTTAAAAGGCGCTGATAGTGATTTTTATTAATATATAAAATATTATCACAACAACCATGAAAAATGTTATTCTTTATAAAATTACCACACAATTCTCACATCAATATTGCTTATATCAAATTTATTTGTTATATTTACAACGACAGCATATTTTTAAACTAATTAAAACATATCTAAGACTATGTCGAAAATTGGAAGCATTTTATTAGGAGTAGCAGCTGGAACAGTTGCAGGTATAGGTGTACTTTTTGTACTTGACAAGGATAAAACCTTATGTAAAAAGAATTCTATAGGCGATAAAGTTGATGAACTAAAAGACCAAATAGATAGTTTTACAAGAAAAATGCGTGATAAATCAATGGAGTTAAAAGGTACTTTAGAAGAAAAGATTGACAATCTTTTATCAGATTCAGACAGTAAACCTGAAGACCTTGTTAAGCTATTAGAAAAGAAATTAGCATCATTGAAAGAAAAAGTTAAGAAATAACTTAGCTGATTAGTAACCCTTAAAATCAAATTATTTATGAAAAGAATCTTCAGTTTAGCTACTTTGATTTGTTTATTCATAGTAGCTCTTGCTTCAATCTCTTGTAGCAAGACAGATGACCCTGCAGACAATGACATCTTTGTAGGAACATACAAAGGAAGAATCACTTATTCAGGTGATAAAATAAAGAAAAGTGCCGATAATGGTTCTATAACCGTCATTAAAGCAGCTGGTAGCTACTATTTTAGATTTTCAGATGGAATCCCTGACCTTAAAGGCGTAACCTTTAAGAAGGAAGGTGACCACACTTTAGTAAACATCGACTTGAAAGAAGGCGTAAAAATAATTAGAATCAATGCTTCATCATTGAATATTCTATACACTAAAGATGGCAAAATATGGACTGCTAACGGAAAGAGATAGTAGAGAGAAAACATAAGAGTAAAGCCCCAAAATGTATGACATTTCGGGGCTTTACGTTTATTAATTATTTAACTATAGTAGTGTTCCTACCATCTTTTATTTTCTTATCAGTTCCTTGTCTGTCTTTATAACTTATCATAGTCTGCTGCTACACCTGCGCTACAAAGCAAAACGTCTACTCAATGATAAAACAATATATATTTAGGCTCTAATGACTTATTTGGGTTAAAACACCCACTTTTGTGTCCTTATTTTTTCTTCCCAAACACAATATTTAATAAGAATATAACCACAACAGCACCTATAGCACCCGTGATGATAGAACCAATCCACCCGTCACCAAGCGAAATATGAAGCACACTTCCTAAAAGCCAAGATCCTACGCCACTTCCAAGAATACCAACAATGATATTTCTAAAAAGTCCTAAACCGCTACCTTTATAGATAAGTCCACCTAACCATCCTGCAATGGCTCCAATAATAAGTGATGCTATAATGCCCATAAGCTTTAAATTTAATGTATAACACAAAGGTAAGAATTTTACCTAAAAATGCAAATAAAAACAAGATTACTTTTCCTTATAGCACAAGCGTATAAAACTTCTTACAAGGTTACTACCTAAACCATGCTTGCCAAATTATTACTTTGGAGATAACAATATAGAGTAAACACGTATTAGCTAAACGCTCTATTAGTTACGCATAGTAAATCATAGAAGAAAGGTCATAGATAGTTCTGTGTAATTTCCATTATTAAAAAGACTCAACAACTTATCTTAAAGCACGCAATAGATTTCGAAAAAACATTACAAAATCAACAGACTATTTCACTTTAAAAGAAAGAAAAATTCATCCTTCAAGCATCTTTACAACAATCTGTTTATCAAGTTATTACAAAACAGCATTTCAATAGGTGCTCTTTAAGCCTCTAAAAGGGCGTCTATTGAAGCCTTAAAGAGCACCTTTTGCAAGCCTATTGGGCGTCTTTTAGAAGCCAATTGGGCATGAAATAGGAAAAGAGGGGATGAAAAGTTAGGACAAAATGGAAGATAAAGAAGTAGCCCCTCCCCCATCCCCTCCCCCGAAGGGAGGGGCGTGATTACTGTGGATAGTATAACTATTGGGCTTATGAGGCTTATTGGGCTAATTAACTATTAGCCCAATTAATCAAAAAAAACAGGGACAAGCAATGAGCTTATCCCTGTCTATTAGATTCTTTTCACTGGCTCCCCCGAGGGGAAGCAGGAAGTTAGTTATTTACCGTACCGCCAACAATATCGAGCAACTCAGACGTAATGGCTGCCTGACGCGACTTGTTATACTGCAAATTGAGTCCACGAAGCAGGTCGTCAGCATTATCTGTTGCGGTCTGCATAGCAACCATTCGTGCTGCATGCTCAGAGGCATTACTGTCAAGAAGGGCAGTATAAACCATGTTATTCAGCAGTTTCGGTACCAATGCTTTCAAGACTGTGCGCAGGTCTGGCTCAATGATGAAGTTATCATTCAGAGGAACAACAGCCTCATTATTAGACTTCTGTGTTCCAGGCTGTCCTTTCCTCTTGAGATATTCCTGTGCAGCCTTTGTTGCAATATTTGATGAAAGATCGCGCGTAGAGTCGGCATTGACTTCTTCCTCAAGGTCAATTGGAAGGAAATTCTTACGTTGGAGAATCTGGCTTCCTGCACTCTTGAAATGATGGTAGATAATCTCCACCTTATCAAACTCGCCCTTCAACCATTTCTGGCTTAACTCCATGGCAATATTGCGACACTCCTCAAAATTTGGTTTATCAGCAAGCAACGGATAAGGATATACACAGGTATACCCACGCTTATTTGCTGCTTCATACACCTTTCGTCCTACAGGATAGATGACGATATCCTTGTCGGTCAGGCCCTGCGCATGATATTCGTCTATCGTATGCTGCATCAGCTTGATGACATTCGCATTGAATCCACCACAGAGAGAACTGTTTGAGGAGAACACGAGTAAGGCAACACGTTTCACCGGTCTCTGCTCGTCGAACGGAGTATCCGTATCGGGCGTAGAGACAAGGAAAGCCTTGAGAATGTGTTCGAGCATAGCCGCGTATGGAAGCATACTCTCGATGGCATTCTGGGCATGGTGTAACTTACTCGACGCAACCATCTTCATCGCACTCGTGATCTTACGAGTACTCTGAACACTGGCTATACGAGTCTTGATTTCCTTTAAGGATGCCATTCTGTATTGTCTTTATTTATATTGTCCGGCAATATTGCCCATGACTTCTTCGATTACCTTGATAGAAGTTTCTTCAAGGTTACCAGCAGCCAAATCGCTGATGACATCGGCGTGAGTAGTGCGCATAGTCTCGAGGAACTGGTCCTGACACTGGCGAACCTGATCAACAGGTACGTCGCGCATCAAGCCGTGTACACCGCAGTAGAGGATAGCAATCTGCTCACCCACTGGCATTGGACTGTACTGTGGCTGGATAAGTAACTGGTTGTTCTTACGTCCACGGTCGAGGGTCATCGCTGTAACCTTGTCCATATCTGATGAGAACTTAGAGAATGCCTCCAACTCACGATACTGTGCCATATCAATCTTCAACGTACCAGCTACCTTCTTCATACTCTTAACCTGTGCTGAACCACCTACACGAGATACGGAGATACCAACGTTAATAGCTGGACGGAAGCCCTGATTGAAGAGGTCTGACTCAAGATAAATCTGACCGTCAGTGATGGAAATCACGTTAGTAGGGATGTAGGCTGACACGTCACCTGCCTGTGTCTCAATGATAGGCAGTGCAGTGAGTGAACCACCACCACGTACATGACCTTTCATACACTCTGGGAGGTCGTTCATCTTCTCTGCAATCTCCTGCTGGTTGTTGATACGTGCAGCACGCTCAAGCAGACGAGAGTGAAGATAGAAGACGTCACCAGGGTAAGCCTCACGACCTGAAGGACGACGGAGAATCAATGATACCTCACGATAGGCAACAGCCTGCTTTGACAAGTCATCGTAGATAACGAGGGCTGAGTAGCCACGATCGCGGAAGTACTCACCAATGGCAGCACCGGCAAATGGAGCATAATACTGCATAGCTGCAGGATCAGCCGCTGTAGCACTTACGATAATTGTATAAGGTAATGCGCCACGCTCCTTGAGGTTCTGCACCAATGTAGCAACGGTAGAAGCTTTCTGACCGATGGCAACATAGATACAATATACAGGATTACCCTGCTCGTAGAAGCTCTTCTGATTGATGATAGCATCAACGGCAATGGCTGTCTTACCTGTCTGGCGGTCACCAATGATAAGCTCACGCTGACCACGACCGATAGGAATCATTGAGTCAACAGCCTTCAGACCCGTCTGGAGTGGTTCCTTCACTGGCTGACGATAGATAACACCCGGTGCCTTACGGTCCAATGGCATTTCGAAAGAGTCAGTCAAATCGATTTCACCCTTACCATCGATAGCCTCTCCAAGCGGATTGACTACACGTCCCAAGAAGTTGTCATTGACACGGATAGAGGCAATACGGTGTGTACGCTTCACGCTCTGTCCCTCCTTGATACCTTCAGTAGGACCAAGAAGGACACAACCTACATTGTCTTCCTCCAAGTTCATGACAATAGCCATGGTGCCATTCTCAAATTCAAGCAACTCGTTGGCTTCAGCATTGCGAAGACCATAGACACGTGCTACACCGTCGCTGACGGTCAGTACGCTACCGACTTCATCAAACTTCTCCTCAGAGTTGATGCCTTGAAGTTCTTTCAAAAGAATCTCAGACACCTCACTTGGTTTAATTTTATCTGACATGTTATTAATCTAATTACTTTTTTAATTGTGTGAGGATAGCATTCAGTTTGCTCTTCACGCTGGCGTCCATTCTGTAAGTATCGTACTCAAGAATAAAGCCACCTATGAGTGAAGGGTCAACCTCAGTGTTGAACTCAACGGTTCCCTGTGCTCTGGATTGTACCAGTGCTTTCATCTTGTCTTCCGTCTGGGAAGAGACAGGCGAGGCTGTGATGACCTTTCCGCGAATGATGTTCTTCTGCTTACGATACAGAGCGACATAGTCATTCGCCATAAGCTGTAGCAACTCCTCTCTATCTCCCTTCAAGACAAGGGAAAGGAAGTTACCAACAAGCTCAGGACAGTCGTCGCCACAGGCTACTTCCAATAGCTTGCGCTTCTTGTCCTTCGGAAGCATCGGGCTTTCAATCGTCATGCGGAGTTCGGGCACCTGAAGGTAACTCTGGGCAAGTGTTTGCATGATAGCATACACCTTGTCCTCGATACCTTGCTCACAGGCAGCCTTCAACAGCGCACGAGCATAGCGAACCGATATTACACCTGTATTCATAAGCGATTATTTACTTTCTGTTCCGTTAG
>FLSH01003667.1_pt1 | contig 24151 bp, 10 predicted proteins | sample 1550441 | NCBI WGS metagenome assembly FLSH01 (sample SAMEA4031756, study PRJEB14383) | metagenome | biome: human; feature: oral; material: saliva | place: Philippines | collected 2014 | reverse complement strand
TGGATCTGTGCCAAGTGTAATTGTATCATTCAAGGACATCTTAATCGCAGTGCCATCTACGGAAGTCTTGATGTTGCCGTCGCCTTTGAGGTCGATTAGTTCACCAAGAGGTTTCTTCACAGATTGACCATTCTCTGCTTTAAGACCGAAGCCTTGTGCCTTGATGTCTTCCATTGCAGTATGCAATTGACCGCCATTTACAGCATCTTTACTGCCGGCAGCAATTGTACCATCTTCTACATTAGTGATTTTCTTATCACCAGCATTAATGCCGTCTTTTGTTACCTTAGGACCGTTTTCGATAGTCAAACCATCTTTATCGATAGTAACCGCTTTGTTACCACCATCGTTGATTTGCAAGCCATCTTTAGTCAACTTAGTCGCTTCATTGGCGCCGTCTTTAATAGTTACACCATTTGTATCCATCTTAGTATCGCCTGTTGTTACTGTGTTTGCTGTAACAGTATCTACATTAAGATCTCTAGCTAATGCTACTTTCACAGCACCATTATCTACAGATGTAGTAATGTTCGTACCGTCACCTTTCACAGTTACAGTATCACCAAGAGGTTTCTTAACAGAAGCGCCATCTTCAGCAGTTAAACCAAAGCCCTTAGTCTTGAGGTTTTCTACCGCTGTATGTAATTGACCGCCGTTAACAGCATCTTTACTACCTGCACCGATTGTGCCGTCAGCTACGTTAGTGATTTTTTTATCACCAGCGTCGATACCGTCTTTAGTCATAGATGGACCATCAGTAATTGTAACGCCGTCTTTATTTACGGTCGTCAACGGATTACCTGCTGCATCATTAATAGTGAGACCACCACCGTTTACAACAGTGTTGCCATCTATACCATTGTTGAAAGTAGCAGAATTTAGGCCTTTAAGGTCTTTCGCAAGACGGAGCATCAATGTATCAGTGCCATCAGCTACTACCCCAATGTTATCTTCATTGGATAGTTTCGCTGCGTCTGTAATACCACCCTTAACATTTACTTGGTTGTTAAGTTTTTTCTTGATTACAGTGCCACTGTCGCCACCGTACAACATGCCGTCGTCCATAGTAGCTACTTGGTGCTCACCAGTCTTATCAGTATACACGATACGTGTGATTCCGTCTATACCATCAACGCCTTTTTCGCCCTTAACACCTTTAGCAGCATCGTCATAGCCGTTCTTAACGGACATGTCGATACCGTTGGAACCATCCTTGCCGTTTGTACCAGCAGGGCCTGTCAAACCGATGTGACCTACACCGTCTTTACCGGAGATGGAAACTGCATCTTTACCATCAGCACCTGTGATACCAACCTTACCATTGTTGCCGTCTGTGCCAGCTACGCCAGTAGGACCTGTAATAGATACACCATCCTTACCGTCTTTGCCGTCTTTATTGACCTTGATGGAATCGGCTACGAGGTTTTTATTCAATTTAACATTAATCGTTGTAGTGCCAGTTGTATTATCTTGGTCAATGAAAGTCTTAATATTTTCGCCACTGTAGTTAGCATCTGCTTCATTGCCTTCGCCTTTTACAATTACAGTGGAGCCTAATTTATTAGTCTTAGTTCCACCCACGTTAGCATCGAATTTAAGGCCTGCATTGGATTGGTTTGCCAACGCATCTTTCAATTGATCCTCTGTAGCAGCACGACCAGTTACGATGTTGTCAGCATCCCAAGTTTTGTTATCAAGACCTGTTACATAGTTACCAGTTTCTTTAGTGCCATCTGCTTTAGTTGCTTCTTGGTTACCTACAGTCGCTGTACCCGCTTTCACAGTTTCAGCAGCTGTTACAGTATTAAGTCCTTTTAGATCTTTTGCCAAACGAACTTTCAACGTATCTGTACCGTCAGATACAACACCAATGTTATCGTCAGTAGTCAATTTAGTTTCGTCAGTAATGCCACCCTTAACATTTACTTGATTGTTTAGTTTTTTCTTAATTACATTACCAGCATCACCGCCGTACAACATGCCGTCGTCCATTGTGGCTACTTGGTGTTCACCAGTATTGTCTGTGTACACAATGCGTGTAATACCATCAACACCGTCTACACCTTTTTCACCCTTAACGCCTTTGGCAGCATCGTCGTAACCATTCTTAACGGTCATGTCAATACCATTAGAACCGTCCTTACCGTTTGTACCAGCAGGGCCAGTTAAACCGATGTGACCAACGCCGTCTTTACCGGAGATAGAAACTGCGTCTTTGCCATCGGCACCGGTGATGCCTACTTTACCATTATTGCCGTCTTGACCAGCTACGCCAGTAGGACCTGTAATAGATACACCATCCTTACCGTCTTTGCCGTCTTTATTGACTTTGATGGAATCGGCTACGAGGTTTTTATTCAATTTAACATCAATAGTTGTGTTGCCAGCTGTATCTTGATTGATGAAAGTTTTAATGTTTTCACCGCTGTAGTTAGCGTCTGCTTCATTGCCTTCGCCTTTTACAAGAACAGTAGAACCAAGTTTATTAGTTTGAACACCACCAACATTAGCATCGAATTTAAGACCTTTATTAATCAAAGCATCAGAGCTGTCTTTAATTTTGTCAGTTAAGTAATCTACGTTAACTGCTTCGCTACCATCGTTGCCTGTTGCGTACGCCACGTTAGTTACATGAGTACCACCAGTTTTGTTAGTGTATGCAGGACCTTCATAAGTTACTTTGGACTTGTCTACAGAGTTTGTAGTAGGGTCTAAGTCGTACTTAACAGCGCGGTCATCTAATTTATCCAAGTTAGATTTAGAAGCAACATCCTTAATTGTTACTGTTTCAGTTTGGTCTGTATGGTTTTTATCTTGTACAGTTAACGCTACATCGCCGTTATTGTCTACAGTGTAATCACCATTGGAGCCAGCTGCTTGGTTTTTAATCAAACGGTAATCTGTAGAGTTAGAGCTTTGATTGTTGATAGCTTCCGTAACCTTTTTCAACTGATCTTCTGTAGCAGCACGACCACTAACAGCAGTTGGGTTCGTTACATCCCAGTCTTTATTATCTAGACCTGTTACATAGTTGCCAGTATTACCTGCTGGAGTGCCATCAGATTGTTTACCCATCACTACGTCGCCAGCTTTTACAGTTTCAGTTGCTGTTACAGTATTAAGACCTTTAAGATCTTTCGCCAAGCGAACTTTCAACGTATCAGTACCATCAGAAACTACGCCGATGTTGTCATCTGCAGTGAATTTAGCTGGATCTGTAATACCACCCTTAACATTTACTTGATTGTTAAGTTTTTTCTTGATTACAGCACCAGTGTCACCACCGTATAACATGCCGTCGTCCATTGTAGCTACTTGGTGTTCCCCAGTATTGTCAGTGTACACAATACGTGTAATGCCATCAACACCGTCTACACCTTTTTCGCCTTTCACGCCTTTATTAGCATCGTCATAGCCATTTTTAACTGTCATGTCGATACCATTAGTACCATTGATACCGTTTGTACCAGCAGGGCCAGTTAAACCGATGTGACCAACGCCGTCTTTACCGGAGATGGAAACTGCGTCTTTGCCATCAGCACCTGTAATGCCTACTTTACCATTATTGCCGTCTTGACCAGCTACGCCAGTAGGACCTGTAATGGATACGCCATCTTTGCCATCTCTACCATCTTTATTAACTTTGATGGAATCAGCAATGATGTCTTTATTCATCTTCACGTTAATAGTTGTGTTACCAGATGTATCTTGATCGATGAATGTTTTGATGTTTTCGCCGCTGTACTTAGCATCAGCTGCAGTGCCTTCACCTTTTACAGTTACAGTGGAACCTAATTTATTAGTTTGAACGCCACCAACGTTAGCATCGAATTTCAAACCTTTGTTAATCAACGCATCGGAGCTGTCTTTAATTTTATCAGTTAAGTAGTCTACGTTAACTGCTTCGCTGCCGTCGTTGCCAGTTGCGTACGCCACGTTCGTTACGTGAGTACCACCAGATTTATTAGTGTACGTAGGACCTTCATAAGTTACTTTAGATTTATCTACAGTATTTGTAGCAGGATCTAAGTCATACTTAACAGCACGGTCATCCAATTTATCCAGTTCAGTTTTGGACGCAATATCTTTGATAGTAACTGTTTTTGTAGTACTAGATTTATCATCTTTTACCTTCAAGTCTACTTTATTACTAGTTACAGTGTACGCTTTATCAGTAGCTGCATCGTTTTCAATCAAGCGATAATCAGATGCACTTGCGCTCGCTGCTTTCACCGCATCACTAACAGTTTTCAATTGATCTTCTGTAGCAGCACGACCAGGAACGAAGACAGGGTCAGCCATGTTCCATGCTGTATTGTCTAAACCAGTTACAAAGTTACCAGTTTGGTTAGCACCTTTATTATCAGTGGCAGATTGGTTACCAACCGTAGCAGTACCAGCTTTCACTGTGTCTGTAGCGGTTACAGATTTAAGGCCTGTAATATCTTTCGCCAGTTGCAATTGTAATTTTGCATTGCCGTCCGCATCAACTGCTGCAGAGGTAACACCAATGTTATTACCTGTTGCAAGGTCAGCCGCGTTAGTTACGCCACCAGTTACATCAACTTGTTTGTTAAGCTTCACATTAGATGTAGCACCCATGTCGCCTTTGAATTTAAGGCCATCATTTAATGTAGCTACCTCTTCTGTAGTACCATCTGGTTTTTCATATACGATACGAGTTGTAGTTGTGCCAGCCGCACCGTCTACACCAGGTTTACCATCACGTGTAATGGAAAGATTTGTTGTAACACCATCTTTACCATTGATGCCAATTTTACCGTCTTTACCATTTGCACCAGTAGCTGTTACAGTTTCAACTTCAAGATTTTTGTTCATCTTAACGTCGATTGTTGTGTTACCAGCAGAATCTTGGTTGATGAAGGTTTTGATGTTTTTACCGCTGTAGTTAGCATCAGCTTCTGCGCCTTCGCCTTTTACAGTTACAGTAGAACCTAATTTATTAGTTTGAACACCACCTACGTTAGCATCGAATTTCAAACCTTTGTTAATCAACGTATCGGAGCTGTCTTTGATTTTGTCAGTTAAGTAGTCTACGTTAACTGCTTCGCTGCCATCGTTGCCAGTTGCGTACGCCACGTTTGTTACATGAGTACCACCAGTTTTATTAGTGTACGTAGGACCTTCGTATGTCACTTTGGATTTATCTACATTCCCAGAACCATCTACATCGTATTTAACAGCGCGATCGTTTAATTTATCGAACTCAGTTTTAGACGCAATATCTTTAATAGTTACAGTGTTAGTAGTACCAGATTTATCGTCTTTCACCTTCAAGTCTACTTTATTGCCAGTTACAGTATACGCTTTATCAGTAGCTGCATCGTTTTCAATCAAGCGATAATCACTAGATCCAGCATTTGCCGCTCTTACAGCATCACTCACTTTTTTAAGTTGATCTTCTGTAGCAGCACGACCAGATACGAATACAGGATCAGCCATATTCCAGGCCGTGTTGTCTAAACCAGTTACAAAGTTGCCAGTTTGAGTGCCACCTTTGTTATCTGTCGCAGTTTGGCTACCCGCTGTTGTAGTACCAGCTTTCACAGTATCCGTAGCAGTCACTGTTTTAACATTGAGGTCTTTATTCAAAGCCACTGCAATTGTGGAGTCATCACCAGTTTGAGTGATTTTTGTAGTGATATTCGCATCGCCAGATACAGTTACGGTAGAGCCAAGTTTATTTGTCTTAACATCATTGTTGTCTGCGTTAAACTTCAAACCTTTGTTGATGAGCTCAGTTTTTGTATCGTTAATTTTTGTAGTTAACTCAGATTTTGTAGAATCCAATTCCGTTTTAGACGCGATGTCTTTAATGGTTACCGTCTTCGTATTCGCTGGAGTACTACCATCTTGCACTGTTAAGTCAACTTTATTGCCAGTTACAGTGTACGCTTTATCAGCAGCTGCACTGTTTTCTACTAATCGGTAATCTCCCGCTGATGCTACATTGACTGCATATGTTTTATATGTGCCATCTGTACCTTCTGTAACAGTTGTATTTTGACCAGCAATTACTTTTACAGCCTTTTGAGCCTCTTCACGGATAACGGTTTTACCATCGTTATTAATATTGGATAGGTCAGTTTTTGCTACCTTTGTAGGATCTACGTCAACAGTATAGTTACGAACACCGTTTGCATCAGGTGTACCACCTGTAAGGGTCATCAAGCCGCTAGTGCCTAAGGAAACCTTAGTATCCATAGCATTCACAGTGTATGTTTTTTGACCTGTTGTAGCATCTACGGTAGCTGCTGGAATTGTTACATTATTGCCAGCCTCAACAATTGTACCTAATGCAGTAATATTCTTTTTCGCTACATTTGTGATGTTAGAAAGGTCTTTATCAGCCGCATTGTCAATTTTCTTTTTAGTTGCGTCTGTTAATGTCACATCAATTGTTTGGTTATCTGCAGTTGTTGTTACATACGTGCCATCGCCTTTAACAGTCAATGTTTGTTTATCTAACAATACATCATTTTTATTATTATTTTTGTTTGTATTGCCTGCAATTTTCAAGTTTACATTGCGCAATTGAGCCACGTTAACTGCATCTGTGTCCTTTGTACCAGCTGCAAGGTTTGTAATTTGACGTGTTTCATTACCAACACTAGTATTTTGACCTACAGATACAGCACCCAATGTGGATGTTGCTACATTGCCTGTTAAAGCAGTGTATTTATTGGCACGGTTGTCTGCTGCGCTTACATCATAACCAGCTACGCCAGCCGCCGTATTCGCTACGGAATTAGAACCTAATGCTACACCATCATCTTCAGTTACCTTTGCTGTGTAACCTAAAGCAGTACCTTTATCACTTGTTGCAGTTGCATCAGCACCTAGTGCAGTACCATAATTACCAGTTGCAGAAGCACGTACGCCCGCTGCTGTCGCATTTGTGCCTGTAGCACCTTTATTATCATAGTTTGCATCAGCAGATGTGCCTTTAGCGCTGAAGAAGTTAGTTTGTGCCGCTTCTACAGCCTCTTTTACTGTATGATATGTGCTATTTTTGATACTAAAATCAGGCGCTTTGTATGTAGAGCCATTTGCTTCATAGCCAGTATATGTAGGGCCTGCAATGGTCATAGCCAAGTTATTATTTACATAACGTAATTGTTTAATCGTTGCAGCGTCATTATCGTTTTGACCACCTGCTACGTTAACAATACGACGAGGCGTACCGGTATTACCAACCGCTACTACACCCGCTTCTGCAGGGTTCATTTCGTTGGTGAAAGCAGCATATGTATTTACTAGAGGATCGTTAAATTCTGTACCAGCCCCAAGAGCAATGGAGTTATTAGAACTAATTTTAGCACCAGAACCTAATGCCATGGAGTTTTCACCAGTAACTTCAGCGCCATTACCGATAGCTGTAGAGTTATTACTTGTTGCCTTAGACTCTGTACCAATAGCCATAGTACCGGCTTTGCTCGCTTCAGCCTTACCACCAATAGCAAGAGCATTAGCCTCTAATGCCTTTGCATGGCTACCCATTGCAATAGAATTCATCTGAACCGCTTGTGCCTTTCTACCCATAGCAATGGCATTGGCACCTGTAGCTTGTGTTGTATTACCAAAGGCAAAAGCATCTCTAGCAGATGCATTAGCAGAGTTACCTACTGCAACAGCATTCGATCCACCTGTCGTAGCATTAGATCCAAATGCCATAGAATCTGTTGCTGCCGCACTTGTACGTGCTTTTGTACCAAATGCAAGAGAACGAGCACCTTCTGTTACAGTATTAGTATCACCATTATAAGCTGCACTAGGTTCATTACCACTACCTGGTACCGTGATAGGCTCAGCTGCACCGATGGCAATAGATTGATCCCCCTTCGATTGCGCAGAGTAACCCAAAGCAAAACTACCAGTACCACTGGCCCAAGAAGTTGTGCCAATAGCTGTAGAGAAATTACCTGTCGCTGCTGATTGGCGCATCATCGCTAGAGAGTTAAAGCCACTAGATAAGGAAGCCGTACCAATAGCCATAGCAGATGGTTTTGTAGACTGTGCATAATTACCAATGGAAAAAGATAAACCGCCTGTAGCTTGTGCATAGTCGCCAATAGCCACACCAGAATAATACCTAGGATCACTAGCCTCTTGAATCTTCGTATGGTGACCAATGGAAATACCATTTAACTCATTACGAGAATAATATCCAGGAGTAGCACTGCCATCTAAGGCCCTCTTATTGCCAGGGTTATTATAATTGTATAAATAACTCCATTGATCACCACCTTCTTGACCTGTTACATAGCCAGCAGCATTCACGCCATCAATCATGATAGCTGCTGCATTTACAGATGTAATATTCACGCCTGCTAACAATGCAGCTACGGCCATAACAGTGCCCATGCGAGCACATGTTTTGCCAGTGTGCAAGGATTTAACCTTACCGCCACCGCTTTTCACGATCTCAGAAACTACTACATAACACTTCTTTGTCTTACTCCAAATTACATTGTAAATTCGATTCATAATCTTCCCTCTAGCTTACAATACACACAGATAGGTTCATTTCTCACAATAATTTCACTAAAACTTCATTATTGTTGATTGTCATAATAATATCAAAATATTTCTATATGGTAAATAAAAATTCATTTTATATTCATCTTTGCTTAGTTTATAAAATAATACCAATTATGTGCACTTTACACCACATAAAAAAAAGCGTTATCAATAAATAACGCTTTTTAGTGTAAATTATTCTTATTTTTATCTTATTTTTCTATAGACTATATAATAGTCCCTATATTTTTTATGCTTTTTTTATAATTAACAAAATATTTATTCATAATTTAGTGTCAAAAAATTTTACAATTTAAAATTATCAATTTTGGTTTATTAATAAGAAATATTTATATAGAAACATCGTTAACCCCTATGCTACCTTTCATCATGGTATATTCTAGATCACGATATAAATTAATAACTCTTATGATTACTGATGTTATATATAAACGTACTCTATGATTTGTATAAATAAATATTACTACTAGATTAAAACGTCCGTTATATAATAAAAAAGACCCATGTATTAGATATATTTCCAATACATGGATCTTTTACTATTCTTCTATCTCTCTCTATATATCTGTATATATATTTATATACTCTACTCTAATATACTTATATATCTTTATATACTATATATTAGAATTTATGTGTGAAACCAGCATTTACGCCCCAATCTGCTTGGTAATCGCCAGACAAGCCGGTCGCAACATCAGCGAATACGCTATTGTTACTATTAAAGCCATAACGACCACCGAATGCCAATTCAGTCCAAGTACCTTTAAGGTCTTGTTCTGTTAATTTCACTGTGCTACCGCTAGCAAATGCAGTTTTTACATTGCCTGTGAAAGCATGACCTGCTGCAAAGCGTGTATAAAGGTTACCATTGCCGAACTGTTTACCCAATTCGAGACCAAGCTTACCAGTAGTACTATTTACGCCAGATTGGTTAACAGATACATTATCTACAGTAAAGTTACGGCCACCGAAGTGTGTAAAGTTCAATTGTGCTTGTGGTTCTACATAGAAACCGTTAGCGTATTTCAATGTTTTACCGTAGCGAACACCGATGCTATACGCATTGGATTTTGTATCGCCAGACATAGCTTCGCCAATTTCATTACGAGCTGTAAAGTCATTAGATACGCGACCAACTTGAGTTTCTACATGTACATATTGATCCTTACCAAGGTCTTTCAAACCATAAGCACCAATGGAGAAGGATTTCACCTTGCCGGAACCATCGAATACATAGTCTTCAGAACCGCGAAGGTAGGATACTTGACCACCTACAGTCCAGCCACGGCTGATTTTGGCATCATAACCACCTTGGATGCGTGTATAATCTGTAGCTGTATCGATACTGCTGCCAGAGTAGCTGTACTTACCGCCACCAATGCGAGCCCAAATACCAGTTGGTTCACCTTGTTGCAATACACGAGGACGATACATATCGTCAGCTAATGTACGCCAAGCGTTGATATTACCTACTACAGCAGAGCGAATGCCACGCATATGAGGTGTATCATAAGCACCACGAACAACAGGATTAGGATTTACAGGTGTAACTGGTTTAGGATCCGGAGTTACTGGTGTAACTGGCTTAGGATCTGGAGTTACCGGTGTAACTGGCTTAGGATCTGGAGTTACAGGTGTAACTGGTTTAGGATCTGGTGTTACTGGTGTAACTGGTTTTGGATCTGGAGTTACAGGAGTAACTGGTTTAGGATCTGGTGTTACAGGTGTAACTGGTTTAGGATCTGGAGTTACAGGAGTAACTGGTTTAGGATCTGGTGTTACAGGTGTAACTGGTTTTGGATCCGGAGTCACAGGTGTTACCGGTTTAGGATCCGGAGTTGGTGTAGGTTTTGGTTCTGGCGCCACATAGGACCCTTGACCATTACCGTCTTTCCACGTAATATCCCCTTCTTTTTGGTCTGTGGTCAATGCTTTTTGGAAGCTAGACACAATGCCTTTAGAAGCGATGGATACTGTACCAGAAAGATTTCTTTCACCTTTTACATAGTTTTCATAATAGAATTTATGAGCCAAGTTATCTAAAATCTTATTTACATTACTTTCAGAAGAAGTATCAAGATGATCGCCTGTCACATAGCCATGCACACCTGAACCTGCCGCAGCAGATTTTACAAGGAAATTACCACCCTCAATGTCAGCTGGATCAAGGCCATTTTTCTTAGAACCTTGTTTAGCGAAGTTTAAACCCGTACCATCGCTCATATCATAAATAACGTTAATATGGCCATCTAGTTTATTCACATGAATATCGCTACGGGAGTCCTGCGCAATACGGCTAAAACCTTCACGCGTACGAGTACCTGTGAGGTTGTTAATACTACTACGTTCTGTTTTACCATCAATTTTGAAAGATTCCAAGCCGCCCATGCTATCATGGCTCCACATGCCACCATCAAAGGTCATGTTGATTTCGCCACCCTTATCCTCTAAGGTGTTCACAGCCTTACCGGAAAATTGGTTAGGACTGTTATGAGCGCGGCCTAGGCCGATATTAATCACAGATGGTTGCTGTTCTTGATGAGGAGGCATCATTTTATCAGATACCAGTACATCACCTTGCATATTAAACACTTTGTGTTTTACAGTACCCGCATCATCAATGCCGAGATTAATTTTACTATTATATGCAAACGCTACTGGATATGGAGATTCCCATGGCGCAGTAGTGACGTCCATAACCCCGCCATCCACTTGAATAGAACTATTATCGAGCATACCTGTAATGAAAGCTGGTTGACGATAGCGTTTAGGCAATTGGTCAGTATTAGGAGTATCCAAGGAGCCAATCGTAACTTGACCACCGTTAGATGCTACCACACCATTGGCAGTCGTATTACCAGTACTTTCAAATTTACTTTCAGAGCCTACGGCAAATATGCGGCCATCAGAATTAAGACCTGCTGCAGCCCATGTACTTGGCACGGCCATCGTAGATGACAATAAAGTCATCATAACAGCAGATAATAAAACCTTATTTCTACCTTTCATCCTCTTATACCTCAATCAATATTTCACATACAATACAATCACATTTGTGAAAGCTCCTTCATACTTGAATATATATCTATGAGTTGATTTATTAGCCTTTATATACGGTAAGAGACAGATATACACGCTCATAATAAAGAAACTTTTTTCTAACACTTTTAAAATATATTTAAAATATTACATCATTTTTAGTGAATTGTAAATGAATTATACTCATTTATTTTAGAAATAATTAAGTTTTGATATGTATTAGATAAAAATATAGCAAAAGAGGCAACGATTGACTCGCTGCCTCTTAGTAAATCTGTTGACCAGTATATTAGAATTTATGTGTAAATCCAGCATTTACAGACCAGCCAGCTTTATAGTCGCCAGATAGACCTGTACTAAGGTCAGCAAAGATGCTGTTATTAGCATTGAAGCCATAACGACCACCGAATGCTAGATCTGTCCAAGTTCCTTTAAGATCTTGTTTTGTATATTTTGTAGTATTACCTGTTGTGTACGCTGTATTTACAGTGCCAGAGAAGGCATGGTTTACACCAACGCGAGTATAGATATTACCTGCGCCGAATGTTTTACCGATTTCAAGGCCAATGCCACCTGCTGTGCTGCTCACACCAGATTCGTTGACATGCATACGACCCGCATCAAAGCTATCCCCACCGAAGTGAGTGTAGCTCAATTGCGCTTGTGGTTCAATGTATGTACCATTTGGGAATTTCACAGTTTTACCATAGCGTGCACCAATTGTATAAGCATTCGCTTTCGTTTCACCAGAAAGGCTTTCACCAATTTCATTGCGAGCTGTAAAAGCATTAGAAACGCGACCTACTTGGGATTCAAGGTGAATATATTGATCTTTACCAAGATCTTTCACACCGTACGCACCTACAGCAAAAGCTTTTTCCTTACCAGAACCGTTGAATACGTAGTCGTCATTGCCACGAAGGTAGGATACTTGACCACCTACAGTCCAGCCGCTACCTGTTTTAGCGTCATAACCGCCTTGAATACGTGTATATGTTGTATCTGTATCAATACCTTTTGTGTCATAGCTATATTTACCGCCCCCAACGCGAGCCCAAATACCTATTGGTTCGCCTTGTTGCAATACGCGTGGACGATACATATTATCTGTCAATGTTCTCCAACCATTAATATTGCTCATAATAGCAGAACGGGCACCGCGCATATGAGGTGTATCAAAATCACCCATGATAACGTGAATATGAGAATTACGCTCTGGCGCTGGAGTTGGTTTTGGTACTGGCTTAACCTCAGGTTTTGGCGTTGGTTTAACCTCTGGTTTAGGTGTTGGTTTAACTTCTGGCTTAGGCATTGGTTTTGGTGCCGGCTTAACCTCAGGTGTTGGCGTTGGTTTTACTTCTGGTTTCGGTATTGGCTTAGGTTGAGGTTTTGGTACAGGTTTATTTTCACCATATACGTATTTACCTTGACCATCTTTATCCGTTTGCCATGTAATATCACCTTCTTTAGCATGACCAGATGTAATTACTGTAAAACGACCAGATTCAGAACCATCAGATGCAATAGCTACTGTACCTTGAAGGTTTCTTTCACCATTAACATAGTTATGATAGTACATCTTGTGAGCCAAGTTATCTAAAATCTTGTTCACATTAGCCTCAGAGGACATATCTAGGCCTCGTTGAGTAGTGTACACATGAGCCGCTGCACCAGGAGCTGCACTTGTAATATGAATATCACCACCCCAGAAGGAATCTGGAGTCAAACCATTATAGGTTGTAGTCGGTGGTTTATAATCTGGATCCTCAGTATCGCCACCTTCATCATTAGGGTCGTAAATAAAGTTTACATGACCTTCCAGCTTATCTACATAGAGCTTATTATGCTCACTTTGGGTTACCATATTCGCATAGTTGCGATTCTTGGAACCTACGAGTCGATGTACATGGCTAGGTTGCGTACCACCATCTAATGTTCCTTCATGCAAGCCGCCTTGATAGAAAAGCTCCCAAGAACCATAGTCGCCAAGGAATACATTGATATGACTTGGATGCTTTGCGTCTTTGTCTGCTAAGTTAAAGGCTAAACCATCCCAAAGAGATTCTTTGCCAATGATACCAATATTGATCTCAGACGCATGATTTGGGTCGCTTTTAACGATAACATCACCTACCAAAGACAAGTCATTGCCAGTAAAATTACCTTTGTTGCCGTCTACACCAATATTAACGGTGCCGCCTTGAGCCACTGCAATAGGAGTGCTTACATTTTGAACATCATAAACGCCTTCCTTAAGGCTAACTGTACTGCCACCTTTACTACTAATGAAAGGCTTGTTATTATAGCCAATATTAGCAACAGCTTTATCAATACTAACTGTACTACCAGTATCTGCTTCAATCGTAGATATGTAGTTTGTCATTTCGCCAGCCTTAAACTTCCCACCGTTGTTTGCTGTAATATTTGCACCATTAGGTGTAGTAACTAATGTACTCCCCGCCATTGCATAGGGCACTACAGAGCTAGCAATTGTCAGAGCAATCGCTAAAGATAGGTTTGCTTTATACACACGTTTCATAAAAACCCTCTCTCATTTACACGCTATAAACTATTATTAAATAATTTAATTATATTTAATAATTATATTCTTGTAAATATGAGGGAAATTTGCCACATAACTATAAAATTATCACAAATAAAAAAGCAGTAACTATAGTTACTGCTAACGTATACGTATATATATTTTTGTATATTTCTATAAATAGATTCTTATTGATTCGCTTATATGTTCGCCATATAATTGACTTAGGATAGTTAAGCGAGGTTGGGCCTCTCTTCGTCTATGAAGGGAGGGTTGTCTATGAGTGATTATGAGTTAATCATGATAATCCTAGAGGTAATGACTGTAATCATCGCCTTTGGTGCACTCGTGGCGCTTATTTGTCTTGGAAAAGACAAATAGCCCTTCGTTACCAATAACTGGATAACTGAAAGGCCATTTCATCAATTATTTACCCTTTTGAGATGAGCCCGACGGATCTACTCGCTTGGCTATCTGTTTATATTATAGGGTTAATCTTATATATCGTCAAATACGGATAAACGATACTATAGTACACTTATACAGACCAAAAGGCAGCGATCGAACGCTGCCTTTATTCTTTATTTACGTGCCACACGCATAGCGGCCATCATTCCTGGAGATTTCCAGACGGATTGGCCATTGTCTGAAACGAGTTTGTTGTTATAGTAGAATACATCTGCATTGTAATAGTTACTATCGCTAGATGATACCTTATAGCTAAGGCCAGATGTAGTGTACACTGTAAAATTGAGTACATCCCCTACTTTCTTCACAGAGTCTTGATCTACGTACCAGCTATTACCGTTATAAGTAGTAGCATACACATCTGTACGAGCTTCTACATCAGGTGTATTAATACCGATCAACACGAGTAGAGCTGCTAACATATATAAGAATTTACGCATTAGAATTACCTCCGTTTTATCGTTGGAATACTTGTTTATTATACCAAAAAACGGTGAAATTCGCATTAAAATGGCAACTTCTGAGCCAACTACTATCGGCTGCTCAATATACAATACAATACGTTTCATAACAGATTTGTTATATAAGAGAACATTCAATCCCTATTTCTTATCTTCGTATATCTAATAAAGATATTATAGGTTGATCTAAATTTAGTATCCCATCAATTTGATTTCTACATAAAAGAAGGTATCAACTGCCGTTGATACCTTCTTTTAATTCCACTATATAGTTATTAAGAATTATCTTAATATACTAGTTCTCCATTAAATGTACGATATTCATCACCAATTTTTGTTAAATCCTTTACAAGTAATCTAGAAGTTTGATGATCTAACTTCATAACTAATGTATGTCCAATAGATTTAGCCTTATGTATTACTTCACCAAGAAAATTAACAATGTTAAAGAATATCTCCTGAGGAGTACAATCTAAACATTTTAATAAAGAATCATCTTCCTTTAATCTAATACTATATACAGTTTCTCGATCGTCTTCCAACGTAAAATTCAATAAAACAGAAGTTGTCTCTACATCATAATCCAAATGATATGTATTAAGACGACCGCGCACTATAGCTTTATTATCATCTAAAATATTTGTAATTTCAAGCTCTATAGGCCTATTCTTATCAACTGAAAGTACATATTTTCTCATAGCTAAATTCTCCCAAACCTATATATTAACTAATTTATCCCCAGAAATGAAAACTCCCAATATATTCATTCTATAATATTTTGCTATACAAATTATAACTAATTATGAGATAGAAAAGCCATAAACTATATATCAAATATATTCGATATATTTTAAATATTAGTTACAATATACACATTATACTTTATTTAGAATAACCCCCTATTCTCTGGTTATATCATTATGCTCATAAAATTTAATATAACAAACCAAAATCCCCACAAGGATTGGATATGCTAATAAAAATTCATTACTCATAAAGCATGCAATTTGCCCCAAAAATGCCACTAACAGGTAGACTAATATAGGGTTATTAATATACTTCTTAATCTTATATGTTCTATATAAAATATATAAAATTGGAGTAATAAATAAGACTTCTCCTATTAACCCAAACCATGCCAATATGGCTGCGAATTCATTAAGTACTGGATATTCAAATGCTAGGAAGCCCTTTTGTAATACGTCTTCTGTCCAACGTTTGACTTCTCCACTATCTTTAGCAAAATCAGGGAATTTATCAACCATATAGCTTGAGTGCAATCCTCTACCAACACCAAATGCTAGATGATCTAGACCAACGTTAAACATAGCTACTGTATTACCAAATCTAGCTGAATTAGATCTAGAACTAGTATTGCTGACTGACTTAACATTACTATCAATATACTTATCTAAAGCCTTTTCTACGGATATAGCCTTAGGTGCTTCCTTGGTAGTATTCGTTTGAGAAATACTAGCCTTAATTATAGGGCTTACTACGGAATCACCAACAATAGCAAAAGAATAACTTAGAACACTAAGTCCAATTGTAAATAGACATAGTTTCCACCAAGATTTATATCTAAATATTAGACTTAATACAATAAACGCAACCAGTTCGAATAGATAAATAACAACACCTGTTCGAGCCTTAGTTAAGAAAATCATGACAACTAAGAGAAATGCTAATATAATATCAAGTTTATTCTTAGAATTTACATAATGAATACCTAATAATGGCGCCAAAAACACCGCAATCATACTAAAATAGGATGGTTCTAACGCAAGGCTTCTAAGTTGCCCTGGCCATAATTCTGGAGGCCACCACCCACTTTGTACAACAGGGTCATATAAGCTATTATTAATAGTTACTAATATACTAGCCAAGTAATCCGAACCACTCCATAGCCAAGAAACCTCTATAACGGAGTAGGCTATACATAGTATTGTTAATATCCTTGCAGCATTAACAATGGTATCAAGACCTTTTTTACAATCATCTTTATATAGATTAAAGATGATTAAGAATAGACCAATTAAGGGGAATATAAAGTTTCTAAACAGATACCAAACTAGTGATACCATTAACTTTACTTGTAGAATAAATTCATTACCTACAAACGAAGGAAATAAAGCATATAGCTTTTGCACAACAGATGTATTGATTAAATACGTGTAAATAACAGTATCATAAAAAGGAAAAGAAAATACCCCTAAAATAGTACAAAAAACAATCCAAGCAACAGATATTGTAAAATACGGTTTAAAGGGAAACTCTGTCTTCTTGTTCCATATGCTATATACAATAAATAGTAAAATGGAAAAGAACAAAAATACCATCGACAGATTATTTCCCATGGAAAACAAGGTATACCGATCTGGTATCCGCATCAGTGGTAATGAAATTATCATTGCACAAAGCAATAACTCTTGAATTTTATAATATGCTGTACTAATCATATTAAAACAAACCTCTCAAATCTCTCAAACTATTTAAACCTATTGGAAGAGTTGTTTCCTTAATAAGCCTCCCATAATAATCATAATTAAAAATTCTGTTAATAACATTGTCATTGCTACGCCTTTAGCTCCCCACAAATAACACAATGGGAATATAGATAACAAGCTGAAGAATGCTGCCAATACTAGAGTTCGGCTATATGCACTATTCATATTGAGTGGTAACATCGTTTCTTCACCAAATACAGTACTAATAGCAACAGCTAGTGGAACAAATGACAAAATTCGTAATACGTCAACAGTTAAATTATAATCCGCTCCGAACAATAGCTTGACTATAGTATCTGAGAAGAAAAATAGAGACGTACAGCCAACAAGGCCTACAACCAAATACAGGAATATTTGTTTCTTTATAAATTGTAATCCCTTAGAAATATCATTCTTCATCATCTTACTTATAAACGGATATATTGCATCACTTACAGCATATATCCCTCTACGAACACAGGTAATTAATTTATCAGCAGCACTATAGTAACCAACGATAACATTATTCGTAAGCATCCCCAATACCACTACATTAGTTGCAGTATATAAATTAACTGCCAACGAGGATACGAATATAGACCATCCTTCTTTATAAGAATTAATAATTTCACCCATAGGTGGTAATTTGAATAATCCAGTATAGTGTTTTCTTAACCAGACTATTGAAAAAATACCTGCAATTAATGGAGTACAAGCCTGTAAGAATGCAGCAAGTATATAATCCTCTGGAGATTTTACAAGTAAAAATATACCAAGCATCGTACAGATACGACCACTCATATTTAATATGGTAATATACCGCATCTTCTGTATGCCCTGGAAAAACCATACAGGAAATAAAACATTGCCTATAATTCCACAGTACATAACTTGAAACAATAATATATCGATCGTGTTCCCTAGGAATATGCGTTGCAAATTATAAATAGCAAAAAATACGGCCGTAACAAATATTAATATACATACTTTTCCATAAAAATATTTGGCAAATAGAGATCCTATCTTCTGTTCTTCAGCCTGTGCTATTGCCTTTGGAGCCGTTAAGGAGTACCCAAAATCAACAAAGATTCGGAAATATTCCATAATACCTTGCATAAATGCAATCATTCCAAAATGCAAAGGTCCTAATACGCGAATTAAATATGGTACCAAAATAAAAGCGAGTACATACTCTAAGGCGCGTAGGGTTAGTAGAGAAAATATATTCTCTATTAATACGGAGTAACTCTTCCTCACATTACTTTTCCTCTATCATTAATATCTATCAAACCTTACTAACCATGCTTTCATAATTAGAGAAAATCCCATAGTATTATCAATTAAAAATATAAAGATAATCTCTATGGGTTTTAATCATATGTTACATACAACCGTATAAATATGGTTATGATTCATATTCAATAATACAATTTAACCAATACCCTCTTTATATCTTGTTTGCACTTCCATAATGGGTTATGGCTAGTATCAGCCGTATGATCTAAGACATAGTGCTTATATTGTGTGAGTAAATCATTGTACTCTGTCTTACATTTATTAACATGAACTCTACGAGATAATTCCACATAGGAATTTAAAAGATACAATTGCAGTTCGTTCTTTACACTACTACAGTGCTCCATAAGATAATCATTCATATATATATGGGACTCTACAGTATCTGTCATAAAACGTCTACTAAAATTAGCCATTATACTACCAGCGCGTTGTACATAATAATAAAGAGGTTCATTTACTGTTACTATAGTATTAGCATTCAAAAATAGCCTGAAAATAGTAAAATTATCCTCTTGAACTCTCCCCTTTGGAAAACGAACTAATACTGTCCCATTGAATAACTCAGATTTAAAGAGTTTATTCCATACTACATTGAGATCGAATGGTTCCGTTTTTAATAGATAATATCGTAACATATCCATGCCTGTGAAAGTTCGTTTATCATCTTGAACAGACATAGTATGTATACTAATATCATCATCACCTCTATAGATATAATAATTACAAGAAACCATATCAGCATTGCTACTATTCGCTACAGTAAGCAATCTTTCACACATTGTATTTTCTATAAAATCATCACTATCAACGAATAAAATATAGTCTCCTGTAACATGATCTAAACCATAATTACGGGCATCGGAAAGCCCTCCATTTTCTTTGTGAAAGACCTTTACACGTTTATCCTTCGCCGCATAAGAATCCGCAATAGAACCACTGCGATCAGTTGCCCCATCATCAACTAAAATAATTTCTAAATTTTGATAAGTTTGATTAAGTATTGATTGAATACATTTATCAACATACTGTTCAACATTATAAATAGGAACAATAATAGAAAGTAACGGCTCCATATACTTAATCCTTTCGATTTATCTTATAGGCAACAATATTATGTCCACAGCGTTGGTTCTCAGGAGGCATCTGCATATAATCATCATACATATTATCTAGATATTGTCTCCAACAGGACATAACAGAAAATAATTGGTCTTCAAACTCAATTGTCGTCATCTTCTCAAAGTCCTTTTTAGGTAATCGTTCCTTTACACCTTCACCCCATGCAATTACACCAACATGCTCCGAGGTGTTGTAATCATAGGATTTAGCCAATCGATCCATGATATCAATACAACGTTGTTTACCAAATAAACGACATAATGGTACAACAACTAATTTACCTAAAGCATGAATAAGAGATTTCCCCTTAAACAGTTTAGCGCTAGCTAATGTAAGTATTTTTTGATAAAAAATCGATTTATCATAAATCTCTTTCATAATGGACATATCTTCACTAAATCCATCAACAGGAAAAATATCTATCCATAAATACTTGCTACGTAATGTATTAGAATATGTATTTTCACAAGGAATATTTTTATTGATGATAGCTGCATAGGTTGCATCTAAGCTATGATTGATAGGATTTGCGATTAACTCTAATCCATCATGATCATAATGCTCTTTTAACGTTAATAATCGTTCGTAATCAGGTCTTGGCATGCAAACATCAATATCATCATCCCAAGGTATAAACCCTTTATGTCGAGCTGCACCTATTAATGTGCCATAACATAAACTATATTTTAAATTATATTTTTTGCAAAATTTGTCAAAATCCTTGAGAAGATTCAACTCTTCTAGCTGAACCTCTCGTAAAGATAATTGTTGCATACTCACTCAATCCCATACTAAATAACGGTAACATTTGTATTAGATACAAATTTATTGAGGACGCGTACCTCTTCAATCATATCTTGATGACTCATCAAGAAGCTTTCAGAGTCCTCTCTAATACATTTTAAGAACTCAACGATTTCATATCGTAAGCCTTCACCTTCAAACTTATAGAAGTATTTTTGGTTTAAGTTCACATCTTCAAAACGCAATTCAAAGAATTCTGTTTTCCACCAAGGCGCTGGTACATAAATATATCCTTTAGAACCAGATATAACTAAATCTCCCTCTGCCTTAGCATTGATTGCCACAGTAGCGGAGGCCATAGCATCATCATAAAGAAAATTAATCTTTGATAAAATATCAACATCATCAACCTTATGACTTATAAAATCAACGCGATTATAATCAAATCCTAGGAGTTTAAAGATAGCTAATAATGGATAGGATGCTAAGGATAAAATACTACCACCAGCTATTCTAATTTGATTAGCCAAATCTTCCCCCAAAACTTGTGTAAAATTAGCTTCTACATTAAAGATTTTACCAATTTTTCCACTACGAGCCATGGCAATTAACTTATTAAATGCAGGACTATAAGCTGTTTTCAAGCCTTCCATCAATACTAAGTTGGAAGATTTCGCCAAGTCCATTAAGCGTAATGTTTCATCAAGGTCACTACTAAATGGGAATTCTGTTAATACATGTTTTTTGGCTTGTAGTGCTTTTTCGATATAAGCACCACGTTTGGATAAAGGCATATTAATATATACTGCATCTACTTTATCCAGCAATTCTTCAGATGAACCAAATTGTTCTAAATTATTAAATTGATGTGATTTATAGATAGTATCAACCGACTCTGCCTCTGTGTACCCACCAATAATATCAATGCCACTAACAAATTTAGACTCATCCAAAAATCTATCTAAAATAACTTCATTACCAATGATACCAAGTCTAATATTCTCAGAATTTCTAATCTGCGTACTCGAAATACCTTGTGTTCTTGGTAAGTAAACTACCTTGCAATACTCATTTAAATAGTCAAAATAGCCTTCCCAATCAGATCCAACGGTAAATATATCTACATTAAATCGTTTGATATCATCTATTTTTTGGCCAAAATATTCTTCTACTACAATTTCATCTGCGAAACCTGTAGCACGCACATTATCAATGCGCGTCATTAAAGAATCACGAACATTAAATTTACCTCTAGATTTATCAAAATAGTCAGACGTAACCCCAACAATTAGGTAATCACCTAATGCTTTTGCATTCTTTAATAGATTGTAATGTCCCTCATGAAACAAATCGTATGTTCCATATGTTATCACTTTTACCATATTATTTACCTGTAATCTCTTTAATGACTGATTTCATTGTTTCTACGAGCATTTTATTATCCTCAATGGTTGTATCTCCAATATGAGCAACGCGTAGAACGTATTCTTCATTAACCCCACCCGTAGGATTTACAAAAATATCATATTTATCCTTCAAGATTGTAAATACCTCTTTAGCAATTGGTTGTTCAAAACGGATAGGAGTAACCGCATTACTGATGCTGAAAGTAGGAAGAGATACTGGTAATTCTTTAATTCTATTTCTGAAATCTTTCGCCACACTATCAATACGAGCTAAATAATTTTCAAAACCTTCCTCTTCAATCAGATGTAATGCTTTATTCATTTCTAAACATACCCCAACAGCAGGTGTGAATGGTGTTTGACCTCTTGTAAAGTTTTTTACATATTGGTTGAAATCAAAGTAAAGATTCTTAATATGATTATTTTTTACACGTTCTTCATATAATCTATCACTAATTACAATAGGGGATATACCTGGTGCAATACAAAGACCTTTTTGGGAACTCAAAATAGTAACATCAATATTATTACCAGCCATATCATAATGATCAATTAAGAACGAACTAATCGCATCAATTACCAAGTATGCTTCTTTCTTTTTAGCAAAGTTGCTTAATAAATTAATATCATATAACTGTGCGGTCGAAGTTTCATCAATATTAGCAATAACAAATGTAAATGATTGTTCTTCTACGGCAGCAAAGTGTTTTGCGGTTAGCTCCTCACCCTCGTCTAATTTAATCACAGTATGAGGTATCTCGTGGAGTTCACATAAATCAACGAAACGTTGACCAAAAGTACCACCATTAATAACTAACACATGGTCTGTTTCATTCATACAATTCATAATAGTAGCTTCTAATGCACCCGTACCAGAAGCTGTTAAGTAGATGGATTTATAGCTTTCTGGTGCATTCATAAATTTTTTGAGCAGTCTATCTGAATCTAACATAACTTCAGAAAATTCTGTTGTTCTAAAATAAGGAACTTGTTGATGTCTTACATCAAGAATTTCCTGTCTCATTTGAGTTGGTCCTACTGTAAATAGTTTCATAATATAATCCCCTCTTATTATTTCCAATACACTCTATAGTTATGATGCGGTACCTGTCGATCTTTAGGTGGTGCTTCCATATAATTATTGTACAAATGACTTAAATAGAAATCGCTATCTGTAAGTCCCCAAAACTCAGTATCCTCAAAAGGATATAAACTTCTATTATCAAACAAAGTTTTTTCGTATACTTCCCGTTTATTACCACTCGCACAATCGACGAGAACACTTATGTATTTCGAATTGGAAAATGGATACTGTTGGGCATCTTGATTAATCTTTTTGATTAAACTTGTAGTTGGTAAAAAATGCATTAAACTAATAGCACCAAATTTTAAGAATGTACGAACATAACCTTTTAACTTTGCAAAGCTACCTTTAGAGTCTACATAACGATTACTGAATGTAAACTTCATAGAAGACCCATGGAATAACAAGTTTAAAAATTGTTGATGTCTAAATATTTTTTGTTGTGCCTGTGTTTCATCCGGTAACCCATCAATTGGGAAAATATCTATAAATACACCTGCTTTATCAAAATTACGCCATAATGTATTATCAATCATAACCGTTTCTTGATCGAATACCTTAGCCATTGTATAGGTATAAGTGTCATCATTTTCAATAGAAAACACTTGATATCTTGAGTTATGCTCATTATATGTCTTAATAAAGCGATTATAATCATCCCGTGGCATCATGATATCAATATCATCATCCCATGGAATAAAACCTTTATGTCTAACGGCTCCCAACATTGTTCCATACGCTAATACATATCGAATATCATGTGTATCACAAAAATGTGCCACATCTTTTAAAATATCTAAAGCGACACTCTTAATCTCCGAAAATCCAATTTCTCTCATCAAAAAAATTCCTCCATAATACAAATAGGTCTATTATTTAAAGAATTTTCTTTTCAAGAATAATCCACCTTTTTTAATCCAGTTTTGTGGCTCCATAAA
>FLSH01004718.1_pt1 | contig 24617 bp, 18 predicted proteins | sample 1550441 | NCBI WGS metagenome assembly FLSH01 (sample SAMEA4031756, study PRJEB14383) | metagenome | biome: human; feature: oral; material: saliva | place: Philippines | collected 2014 | reverse complement strand
TAATTCATAATTCAGAATTCAAAATTCATAATTATGATTACCGTTATAATTCAGAATTTATAATTCAGAATTCATAATTATATTACTCTATAAGTCATATTTATGGTTCTTCCGTTAAATGTGTGGACGCTTTTCGTACCGCTTTAACGGAAGAACCAAAGTTACTCACTAAACAAAAACTTGGCTAAGATAGTCAATATTCTATCCTATTATCATCCTCTGACATTGAAAATCATCTCTTTTTAGACTTCGAAAATAAGCAGATGGGACTTGAAAAAATCATTACATAATTTCAAAGAAAACATCTATAACTAACGGCAAAAACACATATACGAAGTGGTTTTGTAACCATAAGGAAATCAATTAGTTATAAAATAGTAAAGTAAAAGGTGCTTAATAGGACTTCAAAAGGGCGTTAGTTAGCCTTCAAAAGGGCACCTATTGCAAGTCAATTGGGCGTCTTTTAGAAGCTAAAAGAGCATGTGTTGGTTTTGAACTGTACGAAAATAGTTTACAAACAAATCAATGACATGGGAATGATTCGTTTGTAAAAGACAGGTGGACATCGTACCTAATTACATTTGCCATGTAGTTTATTCCCCTTTCTAAAACCACCTTATTGGAGGTAATCATAGCATGTATGTGGTTTAATCACTAATAGAATCTTTGTATTGTTGCTTTATCTTTTCTTCGAGTTCTCCTAAGGTTTGCTTGCTGTTGAAGAGACTCTTGATAAGGCGATAGCCCAACCATATCAAGATCATGCCAACAAGGGCAAGGAGATATTGGAGTACGATACTGTTGACAATAGTCTTTGTATAGTTCTCGCAAATGACAAAACCTGCTATTAAGATGACATAGTCAATCCATCCCGAACCTTTATAGCTCTGGGCAATACGCTGATACTCTTCGTTGTTGGCAAGAATCTCTTTGCGATTCTCTGCCCATTTCTTTTCAAATTCTTCGTTGGTCATGGGGTAGTGGGTGTTGGGTGGTGAATGATGGGTGGTGATGAATTGTGAGGTTGGGTGTTGGGTGGTGAATGATGGGTGGTGATGAATAGTGATGATAGACTTATACTTTCATTAAATCGCTCATAACGGAGTCGCTAACATAGATGCCGTCACGGGTGAGATGGAGCCAACCATTGTCCTCTTTTAACAAACCTTGTTGTTGTAAAGGCTTGGCAAGGCGCATGAGATAAGTATAGTATTCAGCAGAGAGCGTTGAGAGATTTATTCCTTCACATGTGCGAAGGGCGGTCATAATCATGTCATTGTAATGTGTATCTGCATCGATTATCTCCTCCTCGCAAGGAAGTCTGTCTTCCTCAATAGCAGCGATATATGCCTTGGTATCTGCTATATTCCAACTCCTTTTGCCATTGCTGTAGGAATGGGCAGAGGCTCCGATGCCTATATAAGGGACATTATGCCAATACGAACTATTGTGTTGAGAACGGTAGGGACTTTGAACTTTGAACTTTGAACTTTGAACATTGAACTTTGAGGTTTGAACTTTAAGCTTGGCAAAGTTACTAATCTCATATTGCTCATAACCAGCCTCAGCTAAGCGGTCGATGAGTGTATCGTACATCTGACGATAAAGTTCATCGTCCATATCCTTGACCTTTCCCGCTTGAAGAAGGCGATAGAGGGGAGTCCCTTCTTCGTACATAAGACTATATGCAGAGATATGTTCAATGTCTAAAGCAAGCAGTCGTTCAATGTCTTCTTTCCATTCTTCAAGTGTCTCATTGGGAAAACCAAACATAAGGTCTACTGATATGTTCTTGATGTTTACACTTCTTAGACGCTTTACAGCAGTTTCAACCTCGTCAGCTGTATGTCTACGATGTAGGAAACGTAGGCGTTCATCAGAGAAAGTCTGCGCTCCCATAGAGATACGATTGATAGGAAGGGAACGCAAGTTCTGTGCAAACTCCTCCGTTATATCATCGGGGTTACACTCCATTGTGATTTCGATAGGAGTCGCTGTGGTACAAGTGTTGTTCTCTATATCCCATTCTAAACCAATGTGATACACCTTGTCTATCGTCTGGAATATCTTTTGTAGGCTCTCAAAAGAAAGCTGTGAAGGAGTGCCACCACCCAAATAGATAGTTGACAAACCGCCTGTTTTCCCACCAGAACAGTCGCTGTTTTTCTCCGCACGCAGTTCCATCTCATGGCAGACAGCATTCACATAGCGTTCTTCTACAGAAAGCCTTTCGTCCTTCTTCTTGACTGGCACAGTAGAATAGAAGCCACAATAAATGCAGCGACTGGCGCAGAAAGGAATGTGAATGTATAATCCTAACATGATAAGTGTATATACGTATATATTAATGTATGCCTTACAAGAACTAATGCAAATGTACTAATAAGTTTTAAAAGAATTTGTTTTTTTCGCAAGAAACTTTGGTGCTTTCGATGAAAATGTATAACTTAGACCGCAGAAATGATGAGCTACGGCTTGTCCCTTGAGACGAAATAAATTATTACTAACAGCTTAAATCTATCAGATATGAGAGTATATCAGACAAACGAGATTAAGAACATTGCCTTGGTTGGCAGTGCCGGTAGCGGCAAGACGACTCTTGCCGAAAGTATGTTGTTCGAAGCTGGTGTCATTAAGCGACGCGGTTCAGTAGAAGCTAAGAATACTGTTAGCGATTATTTCCCTGTTGAACAGGAGTATGGCTATTCAGTGTTCCCAACGGTATTCCATGTTGAGTGGAATAATAAGAAGCTGAATATCATCGACTGTCCGGGTAGTGATGACTTTGTTGGTGGTGCGATTACTGCCCTCAATGTAACCGATGAGGCTGTTATTCTTATCAATGGTCAGTATGGACCAGAGGTCGGAACACAGAACAATTTCCGTTATACCGAGAAACTCAAGAAGCCTGTTATCTTCCTTATTAACCAGTTGGATTCTGACAAGTGTGACTTTGATAACCTTATTTCCAACATGCAGGAGATCTACGGTTCAAAGTGTGTTCCTGTGCAATATCCTATCGAAACAGGTCCTGGCTTTAATAGTTTGATTGATGTTCTGTTGATGAAGAAATACAGCTGGAAGCCAGAAGGTGGCGAACCTATCATTGAGGATATTCCTGCTGACCAGATGCCAAAGGCGATGGAACTACATAAAGCACTCGTTGAGGCTGCTGCCGAGAATGATGAGGGCTTGATGGAGAAGTTCTTTGAAGAGGAAACACTGACAGAAGATGAGTTGCGTACAGGTATCCGTAAGGGTCTTGTAACGCGTTCTATCTTCCCTGTTTTCTGCGTGTGTGCAGGTAAGAGCATGGGTGTTCGTCGTCTGATGGAGTTCTTAGGAAATGTTGTTCCTTTCGTTGATGAGATGCCTAAGATTCATAATACACGTGGTGAGGAGGTTACACCAGACAGTAATGGTCCAGAGTCTCTCTACTTCTTCAAGACGGGTATGGAACCACATATCGGTGAAGTTAGCTATTTTAAGGTGATGAGTGGTTGTGTGAAGTCGGGTGACGACTTGACTAACTCTGACCGTGGCTCAAAGGAACGTATGGGACAGCTATACGCTTGTGCAGGTGCTAATCGTATTGCTGTTGACCAGTTAAATGCTGGTGACTTAGGTTGTACTGTGAAGTTGAAGGATGTAAAGACTGGTAACACCTTGAATGGTAAGGGTACTGACCAGCGTTTTGACTTCATCAAATATCCAAACTCTAAATACTCTCGTGCCGTTGAAGCTAAGAGCTCACAGGAGACAGAGAAACTCATGGCTGCTTTATTGAAGATGCGTCAGGAAGATCCAACATGGGTTGTTGAGCAGAGTAAGGAGTTGAAGCAGACTATCGTACATGGACAGGGCGAGTTCCACCTACGTACTTTGAAGTGGCGTTTGGAGAACAATGAGAAACTTCAGGTGACTTTCAAGGAGCCAAAGATTCCATATCGTGAGACAATTACCAAGCAGTCAAAGGCAGAGTACCGTCATAAGAAACAGAGTGGTGGTGCAGGTCAGTTCGGTGAGGTGCACTTGATTGTTGAGCCATACGCAGAGGGCATGCCTGATCCAACAACCTATAAGTTTAACGGACAGGAGTTTAAGATGAATATCAAGGGACGTGAAGAGCGCGACCTCCCATGGGGTGGTAAACTCGTATTCATCAACTCTGTTGTCGGTGGTGCTATTGATGCTCGCTTTATGCCAGCTATCTTAAAGGGTGTGATGGATTGTATGGAGCGTGGTCCACTGACAGGTAGCTATGCACGTGATGTACGTGTGATAGTCTTCGATGGTAAGATGCACCCAGTTGACTCTAATGAACTGTCATTCACTTTGGCTGCTCGTCATGCGTTCTCAGACGCTTTCAAGGCTGCAGGTCCAAAGATCCTCGAGCCAATCTATGACTTAGAGGTGTATGTTCCTGGTGACTATATGGGTGACGTAATGAGCGATTTACAGGGACGTCGTGCTATGATTATGGGTATGGACTCTGAGGCAGGTTATCAGAAGTTACAAGCAAAGATTCCTTTGAAAGAACTTGCTAACTATAGTATTTCACTGAGTTCTCTCACTGGTGGTCGTGCAAGTTTCACAACAAAGTTCGCAAGTTACGAGCTTGTTCCAAATGATATCCAGCAGAAGTTGATTGCTGAGCATGAGGCAGAAGTAAAGGATGAGGAAGAATAGTCCTCCTGTTTAGACTAATATAATTAAAGAGGTTGATTCGAAGGCTACGCAATGTAGCATTTGAATCAACCTCTTTTCTGTTTATTAGTATGTCAGTATTGAATAATGAATATGTGTTTATTGGTTCTTAGTGGTTACAAAGACGACCTTCTCCTCTCATTTTTAGTCATCGTGTTAAGCCTTCGCACATGTCGTGTTGATGCTCCGCACATTACGTGCTAAGCCTTAGCACCACATGTGCGCATACTAAATACGATACAAAAGAGTTGCTAAGGTTCACCAGACAGCAGTGCTTTCCCTTATATAGAAACAGACTGCTATAAAAGAAAGAACTTTCTTTTAGTGAGTCATAATGTACCGATAGGCTGGATATCCGAATATCGGAGTTAGCAAGGTCATGCAGATGATATAGATCAGTTTAATAGGAAATGGCTGTTTCCTGCATAAAAACGGCATGAGAATGAGTGCTATTATAAAAGATAAGCCTTGTATTAGTTCCATTAATCTGATGTTTATTTTATTGCAAATATATATTTTTATTAAGAATAACGCAAGTTGTATATTGAAAAACTTACTTCTACAGATAAGCAAAGAGGCTATATCTCGATGAATATAGCCTCTTATAAATGTATGAAGTTTAGATGGTTAAACCCATTTACCAACTAAACTTGATTCTTTTAGACATTCTACTTGTTAGGTACAGCAAACTTGTCGCCAGTCTGTTTTACCAGTTCACGCTTAAAGTAGTCGCTGTAACCTGGACGCTGAACACGCTCTCCAAGACCAGTTGGAGTGCGGAGGAACTTGCCATCCTTCTCTGGCTTGATAGCCATGTCATTGAACTTCACAATCAGATGGATAGCCAACTGACGCCAACGTGTAATCATTTCATTACTCTTCTGAATAGAATAATCATTGAGATACTTCACTGCAGCTGCCTTGTCGGTGGCATAGAGTGCTTCTGCCTTCGCCTCCACACCCTTTTGTGCTGCGAGGAAAGCGTTGTCAAGTGAGTCGCGTACCTCTTTCAATGCAGGGAAGAGCTGAGAGTAGCGAGGGTAAACCATGTTGCTAACCCAGTTGCATACCCAGAAAGCATTCTTATCAGAGAAGGTTACCGCGTCAGCGCCTGGTGTGTTGAAGCACTCTGCACGCTCTGTATTGCTGCAATAGATTGGTACGTAAGCAACCATGTTACCATCATCGTTACCGAACCAAAGGATGCCACCAATCTCACGTGGCAACCATGAACGGAGCTGTGCAATGTAAGAGAAACCTGTCTGCTGGGTTGAGATAGGGCGTTCGTTGAAGTACTGCTTGCCATCTACCTCAAACTTTAATGGGGTAGGGCGGTAAGGAGAATCCCAAATACCCTGTGCTATATCCTTATCGAGTGACAGAGGAGTACCCTCATAGTGGTCGCGCATACAAGCCTCCATCTTAGGTAAGTCGACCTTCTTGTCTGGTGCAATCCAAAGTGGCATATCCTCTGCGTTAGGGTCTTTACCCAACGCCCATGGCAACCAACGTGACATGTCTTTGAAATGATTGAAATAGCTCCATACACGAGCTTCACACCAACGACGGCCACCGAAGTCTGGTGCTGCATAGGTCATCTTCCAGTTGAAATCCTTATCTTTGCCATTGAACCAGCCCTTTGAACGTGCAAAGCTGATACAGTTCTTAGAAGTGATGACCTCTGTGTTATAAGTCGAGAACTGACCGATACGGCTTTGGTTAGCATGAGCAGAAATCATACCATCAGGGATGCGAACAGCAACCCAAACAACCTTCTGCTTCTTGTCGCCACCACAACCCTGCATCTCGAGCAACCATACTTCGTTAGGGTCAGCGATAGTGAATGTCTCACCACCAGAGTTATAACCATAAGTCTCAACGAGTGAGGTCATTACCTTGATAGCCTCGCGTGCAGTTTTACTACGTTGCAAGCCAAGATACATCAATGAACCATAATCGATAATACCACTCTTGTCAACCATTTCTTCACGGCCGCCATAGGTTGTTTCACCAATACTTACCTGGTACTCATTGATATTTCCAATGACATTGTATGTTACAGGAGCCTCTGGAATAAAACCATGGCTCTCGTGAGTGTCATAGTCAATAATCTCACGGCGGTCACCCTTTGCGTGTGTGCCTGCTGGGTAATGACATAGGTTAGTAAACATGCCGTAATCATCAGCGGTGTAAGTAACAAAGACAGAACCGTCTGTTGTTGCTCCCTTTGTAGCAATGAGGTTTGTACACGCATTAGCATACGTAATCATTGTAAGGAAGAATAGTGTTGCAAATGATTTCTTCATACTCTACAATTTAATTGTTAATACTTTATTTTAGTCAGATATTCTTTCTTATTGTCGCGGTTATCGGTTGCGATAATCTTCAACGTTCGTTCCTTTCCAGTAGGGCGAACAGGGGTGTCTGCGAGGTTACAGAAGAATAGTTCTTTGTTCTTTCCGAACTGCAACAGAATAAACTGCCCATCGAGATAAGCCTTGTAACCTTGTAAACCGCTACCTGTGTCAGTTATCTTAAAGGAGAGGTTGCGTGGGTTGAGATTCAACTGTGTAATCGTTGGTGGGGTCTCATCGTAAGCAAGGAAGTAGGCACTTGCTAACTCGCGCATCCGCCCTGTAACCCAACCATTCGCATATGTTCCACCGCAATAGGATGCTGGAGCGTCAGCGTTCAAGCTGTTACGCATCGCAACATATAACTTCTTTGGATTATGTATCATACCAGTTGGCTTAATACTTATCTGTGCATAATTGAAGAGTGGATATGCTGCTTTAGAGAAACTATAAGCCATAGACAGCGCACTGCTTGTATTGCCGTGTCGTAATTGTAGCCAACCGTTCTTAGCAAGTAAGCCCTTCTTGATGTTCAGTCGTACTCCCTCAGCCTCAAAGTTATTATCTTTGGCATAATAGAGTGGACTTGTGCCGTCTGGGAGATGAACTGTTGGAATAGCTTCTGGCTCGCCCTTCACAGTGAATTCCTTTATTGTTTGATTGCCAAAGACGTCTTTTATGACGTAACGAAGATGGTAGTCGCGTTGCTGGTTGAAGTTGATAATACCCCTGTTTGCTCCTGCATGTAAGATAGGAAGAGTATTACCAGGTTCGATGTAAGACTTCATAAACCAAATCTTTGTAGAAAGGAAGTGGTCGTAATCGCCCCACGAATTAACCATTCTGTGGCAACTCGTAGGAATATTGTTCACATCAGAGGAGAAAACCAATTTACCATCACAATACAACTGTGTGTATCTTACTCCAAAATTATTATATACAGAGTCCATGTGATCACTGGCTCTTACACCAAAGCCTACCTTTCCCCATGCTTGGAAATGTCCTTTGTCAAATGTGAAGATGCGTGAGTCTGAACTGTGTTGGAATACTCCTTCTCCCGGTTGAGGATAGGACTTAAATGAATAAACAGCAGGGGCGGTCTTGTCTTTAACGATACTCTTTAAGAAATTGAGTGGGTCGTAAAGGTTGCCATTTGTAGTCTTATGCATCTCTAAGTGGATGTGTGGACCTTGTGATGAACCTGTATTACCGCTAAGAGCGATGAACTGCCCTTTCTTTACAGGGAACTCTCCTGGTCGGAATTTAACGTCGCAAGCAAACTGTTGATGCTGGTATTGCCATTTACGTACGGCAGCTTCAATCTGTGGTGTGAAGCGATTGAGGTGGACATAACAACTGGTATATCCATTGGGATGAGTGACTAAGATAGCACGACCATAGCCATATTTCTCAACGATGGCGCTTGAAATATAGCCATCAGCAATAGAATAGACGCCAAGATTTACTTCACGTTCGGTTTTGATATCAATACCTCCGTGGAAGTGGTTAGGTCGAGGCTCTCCAAAGTTGCCCGCCAATTGCACTGGAACGTGAACTGGTGAACCGAAAGGGAGTATGGATAATAAAATATTTAATAACAAGCTCATTGGCTATCAGATTCTTTCTTTTTATAGGTGTGTCTGCTGTCTTCCTCGTGGGAATACTACAGAATCATTTCAGTAATTGCTTGTCTTTGTAGGCTCTGGGCTTACCATCATTGTCGAGGCGTATGGTGATAGTACCTGTTGTCCATTCCGTCATTGGTTCTTCCTCTGTGAATGGATAGGACTTGAGAACAATGCCGTCTTCAATAACGACAATTCCTTGTTCTATAACGCCCATCGCTGTTTCAATGATGTTGGCACCGATACGTCTTATCAACTTTTTCCTGTCGGTCATAACTTATCGGGCTTGGTAGGTATTCCTCGTTCCTTCATTGCGTCAGCAGGTGTTCTTGTCGGTGGTCCTGTAGGCTGATTAGGGTCTGTTGGAGGACTGACAGGTTCACCACCAATCGTTCTGATTGGGTCGGACTCTTTCAAAGAATCAGTTGGTTGTGTTGTCTCCTGTTTTCGAACATGCATACGTACAAGATGGATATTATTGAGGATAAGCATCTTGAAAGTAGTTGTAGGCTGTTGTCCCTTCAACATTAGGAAGTAGCCACGAATGTTCTTGATGCGCAAAGAATCCCCAGCATCAATCGTCATCGTATTGTGGGAGTCTGACGTAATATGCTGGTATTGTGTGACGATACTATCATTTGAATAAGTAACAGCCATCATGATAATCGCATCACGCATACCATCTTGAATGATAAACTGTGAATCGAAACTCAGGAGGAGTCGGTCGCCCTTGTGGAAGGCTGTGTCTGCTTTGATTTCAAAGGATTCACGGTCTACTGGAGGATATGGAGAAAGTATTAATGTGCGGTTACCACGCCAGATATCGGTAGTATCTCCCTTTGAAGTAATATCACCATACTGAGACAACTCACTCTCTGATGCACCTTGCGCACGCGCCTCGTTTTCCAGTCGTTTGCTGAGTTCAACATAGATGTCATGTAGCTTCTCGGTATGTCGCATGTAGTATTGAAGAGACTTATCGAACTTCTCTTCTGATACGTCATACTTCTTCATCACAGCGAGTTTAAAAGCTTGTTGTCTGACATCTGTATAGCCTTCACGATTGGCTATTGCCATGGAGAGGTGGTAATCGTAGAGCATATCCTCCATCTCTGAAGGTTGGATATACTCAGAAGGGATAGAAGGTTTACAGCTTACAACGAAGAATGCAAGCAGTAACCAACAAAGAGTGGCGAAGGAACGAACCAGATATTTACTTCTCATTATCTATCTACTGATTATCAGTAATGTTTTCTTTATCAGCAACCTTCTTGTCCTTAGCTGGTACCCAACCATTGAAATCCTTTCGAAAGGCAAGGATAATCGTGATGACACCCACAGAGATGCAGGAGTCTGCAAAGTTGAATATTGGTGAGAAGAAGGTGAATGACTCACCACCCCAGAGTGGGAACCAGTCTGGGAATGTGCCGTGGAAGAGTGGAAAATAGAACATATCTACCACCTTACCCATCAGTACAGGCGCATAGCCTTCTCCCCATGAAACGAGGGTAGCTGGTGTGGCTCCTTCTATGTAATAGGGTGTAGAGGCTGTAAAGAGCTGACCATAGAAGAGGGAATCGAAGATATTACCCGCAGCACCCGCAGTTATCATAGACAAGACAACGATATAAGCCATTCTTGCTCCGTGTTTGATACGATTAGAAATGTACCAAATAAGGAAGCCAATGGCAACGATACGGAAGATGCTAAGGAAGAGTTTGCTTCCTAATTCCATACCCCATGCCATACCATTGTTCTCGATAAATTGTATCTGGAACCAATCGAAGATATGGATAGATTCGCCTAAATTCATATTAAGCTTGACAACAACCTTGATAATTTGGTCTATCACAATCAATAGAATAATTAGCAAGGTGGCTATCAAGCTTTGTTTTTTCTGTTTACTCATTAGTGATTTTTATTTGCCATCTTGGATGCTACGCTCAGTGTTGCATGTGGTACTATGCGCAGTCTCTCCTTTGGAATAAGCTCTCCAGTGATACGGTCAATGCCGTAAGTCTTATTGTTGATTCTGACAAGTGCAGCCTGGAGGGCTTGGATAAACTTCTGCTGACGTTGTGCCATCTGTACCAGTTCTTCCTTAGTCTGGTTTGAACTGCCTTCTTCCAACGCTTTATAGGTTGGTGATGTGTCATTAACGTCGTTTGTATTCTTATTCATCAGAATCTTCATCGTCTCGTCGTAGTCAGACTTGGCTATCGCCAACTTGTCATTTACTATCGTGCGGAACTCCTCGAGTTCCTCATCGGTATAACGCTTCTTAGTTTCCATAAAGTAAAGAATTGAATTAGGTTATGAAAGTAATTTATAATATTTTGAGGTTGTCGAAAGCCTGATAATAGGGACGTGTACAAGACACGTCCACTATTGTTCTTAGCTTATAGATGCACGACTCGTACACCCCGACTATTTCATTTAGCTCTTTTTGATTTCTATATGGAGGTTGAATTCATCAAACTCAACATTTGCTCCATTGTTCTCTGCAAGTGTAATGTCATTAGCGAGAACCTGTGCTTTAATCAGTTCGCCGAATGACTCTACAGCTGCTGCAGCATCTGCTTGTGGCTCAATAATGACAGAGATGCGGTCGGTAATCTCAAGACCAGTCTCCTTACGGAGGTTCTGGATACGATTGATTAACTCACGTGCCATACCCTCACGACGGAGTTCTTCTGTCAGTTCAACTTCAAGTGCAACAGTTAAGTTACCCTCGTTGCTTACCAACCAGCCTGGGATATCTTCTGAGATGATTTCAACATCTGCAGCCTCTACCTTGATTGGCTGACCTTCTAACTCGAAGTTGAATTCGCCTGTAGCTTCCAATGCAGCAATCTCTTCCTGTGAAAGAGCATCCATACGGGCTGCTACCTGCTTCATCAGCTTGCCGAACTTCTTACCCATGACACGGAAGTTACACTTCACTTTCTTAACAAGGATGCCCTGACCCTCAACGAAAGTAAGGTCTTTAACATTCACCTCGTGCTTGATAAGGTCTGCTACAGCTTCGATGTGTTTCTTCTGAGTTGCGTCGATAGCAGGAACCATAATCTGTGCCAATGGCTGGCGTACCTTAATGTTCACCTTACGACGCAGCGCGAGAACCATTGATGTGATACGCTGTGCCATATCCATACGTGCCTCAAGGTCAGCATCAATAACAGACTCGTCTGCTACTGGCCAGCGATCCAAGTGGATGCTTTCCGAGTTACCACCCAAGTCTGAATAGAGCTGGTCAGCATAGAATGGAGCAAATGGAGCTAACAGGCGTGCAACGGTTATCAAACAGGTGTACAATGTGTCGTATGCACTCTTCTTGTCAGCACTCATTTCCTTACCCCAGAAACGTTTACGGTTCAGACGAACGTACCAGTTACTAAGGTCGTTGTTCACAAATGAGTCGATAAGACGACCTGCACGTGTTGGGTCGAAATCCTCTAACTCAGCAGTTACACCCTTGATGAGTGAGTTAAGTTTAGAGATAATCCAACGGTCAATCTCTGGTGCATCAGCCTTCACTGCCTCACATGTTGAGGCATCATAGCCATCAACATTAGCATAGAGAGCAAAGAAGCTATACGTATTATATAAGGTACCGAAGAACTTACGGCGACACTCGTCAACACCTTCTGGGTCGAACTTCAAGTTATCCCATGGTTCGCTGTTCGTCATCATATAGAAACGTACAGGGTCAGCACCATACTTATTCATCATCTCAAATGGGTTGGTAACGTTACCAACGTGCTTACTCATCTTGTTACCCTTTGCATCGAGCACAAGACCTGTTGAAATCACGTTCTTAAAGGCAACAGAGTCAAACACCATTGTCGCAATTGCATGGAGTGTGAAGAACCAACCACGAGTCTGGTCAACACCCTCGTTAATGAAGTCTGCAGGGAAGAATGCTGGTGGAACAGCTATACCCTCATAGCATGAGTGTACCAACTGGTCACGATATTCAGCCTCAGTCTTACCCGTAGCCTTCAAGCCTTCAGCATTAATCTCACCCTCAAATGGATAATGGAGCTGCGCATATGGCATAGAACCACTATCGAACCAAACGTCAATGAGGTCTGATTCGCGATGCATAGGCTTTCCTTCATCATTTACGAGGACGATATCGTCAACGTATGGACGGTGAAGATCAATCTTATCATAGTTTTCTTGGCTGAAATCACCAACAACGAAGCCCGCCTTTTTCAGTGGGTTCTTCTCCATGATACCCGCAGCAACTGACTTTTCAATCTCGTTGTAAAGTTCCTCTACAGAACCAATACACTTTTCGCCACGGTTTTCATCACGCCAGATAGGCAATGGGGTTCCCCAGAAACGTGAACGGCTGAGGTTCCAGTCATTCAAGTTCTCAAGCCAGTTGCCAAATCGACCAGTACCAGTTGATTCTGGTTGCCAACGGATAGTCTTGTTCAACTCTACCATGCGTTCCTTCTTAGCAGTGTCCTTGATGAACCAGCTGTCGAGAGGGTAGTAGAGGATAGGTTTGTCTGTACGCCAGCAGTGAGGATAGTTGTGTACGTGCTTCTGAATATTGAAGGCTGTACCTTCCTGCTTCATTTCCATACAGATAATGATGTTCAGGTCTTCTTCCTTCTCTGAAGCCTTCTTATCCCATACGCCATCAGGGTTGAAGCGTGGATCGTAAGAGTTCTTTACATAGTCGCCAGCATGGTGACCATATGCTTTCTCATCAACACAAGCCTTAACGAAGTTCTTGTCTAACTCATCGATAGTAAAGTATTTACCCTGCAGGTCAACCATTGGACGAGTCTGTCCCTTCTTTGAAATCAGATAGAGGGCAGGGATGTTAGCATCCTTTGCCACCTTAGCATCGTCCGCACCGAAGGTAGGAGCAATGTGTACAATACCTGTACCATCATCTGTTGTGACGTAATCACCAAGGATGATACGGAAAGCCTCACTCTCCATCTCCACAAACTTATCACGACCATCTTCGCTTTCAAACACCTTCTCTGGGTGAGCTGCAGCATAGTCGTTCACAAACTTTGGTGCAAAGTCACCTGTCTGCTCAACAGGCTTTACCCAAGGCATCAACTGCTGATAGTGTAATCCTTCAAGTTCTGTACCCATCACACGACCTACGATACGATAAGGAACATACTTGTCTCCACGATCATAGGCTGGTAATTCGCCACCATCGGTAATCTCACCTTCTGATTTCAGGTAGGCAGCTACACGACTTGCAGCCATAACGAGTGTCAACTTCTCAGCATCGTATGGGTTGTAGGTCTCAACAATAACGTATTCAATCTTTGGACCAACACAAAGTGCAACGTTTGAAGGCAATGTCCAAGGTGTGGTTGTCCATGCAACAAAGCAAGGCTTACCCCATGTCTCCTTTGGTAAGTTTGCCTTTTCAGCCAATGCTTTCCAATCCTCTGTAGGGATAGCAAACTGTGCTGTGACGGTAGTATCCTTTACATCACGATAGCAACCTGGCTGGTTCAGCTCATGGCTTGACAAACCTGTACCTGCGCCTGGTGAATAAGGCTGAATGGTATAGCCCTTATACAGCAAACCCTTGTTATAGAGTTGCTTGAGAAGCCACCACAATGTCTCAATATATTTGTTATCGTAAGTAATGTATGGATGCTCCATATCAACGAAGTAGCCCATCTCCTCTGTCAACTGCTTCCATTCAGCAGTAAACTTCATTACATTCTCACGACACTTATGGTTGTATTCCTCTGTTGAGATATATTTGTCAGATGCGTGGTTGTCGATATCTTTCTTTGTAATACCCAACTCTTTTTCTACGCCCAACTCTACAGGCAATCCATGGGTATCCCAACCCGCCTTGCGATGCACTTGGAAACCTTGCATAGTCTTGTAGCGGTTGAAAGTATCCTTAATTGCACGTGCCAATACGTGGTGAATACCAGGATGTCCATTAGCTGATGGAGGTCCTTCGAAGAAGATGAACTGTGGGTCGCCCTCACGCTCATCAATACTCTTGTGGAAGATATCTTTCTTCTCCCACTCTTTCAATACTTCCTGATTTGTGCTAACAAGGTCAAGTCCCTTGTGCTCGGCGAATTTCTTTGCCATACTATCTAATTGTTTTGCTTATTTTCTAAATACCTGCAAAGATACAAATAACAACTGAAACTACCAAACTTTTTATTATATGAAAGACAATGCACTTTCTTTCATGCAAAGTATTATTAGTTGGTATGTTTCTTATGGCATTATATCTCATATCGTAAGGATAATTTCTTATAAGGTCAACAAACTCTAATTTTATATTAATGTGTAGTACATTATTATAATATAGTAGATAAGTATGTGTGCTGTTTGCATATATGTTTTATGGACAATTATAGCTTTTATTATAGTTCTTAATAGGTTTTAATAAAAATATTGGAAAAAGTTTCAATATTATGATATTAATTGTTATCTTTGCACTCAAGAAAGAGAGTTAAGGGTGTAATTATATTTCAAAAGAAGCATATATCTTCTGTTTGATAGAAAAATATACTGGATATAAAGGAATTATATAAGTATTTGTTTTCTTTAATCACCTGTTTGTTATTGGACTATTTGATAGAATGATACAAGTTTCTCTTTGACACGAACTAAAAGAACGAATAACAAATATATAACTAAATATTAACTTATTATAAATGAAACTTATATTATGAGTAGAAAATCAGGAGTGTTTTTAATGCTTGTTCTGACAGTTTTGTTGTCTTCCATTTCTATAAATGTAAAGGCACAAAGTCAGGATGCTAATTACCAGTGGGTTGGTAATGATATCTCAACGGTCATTGGGAATTCAAATCCAGACATGAACAAAGTTTATTTGTATAATGTTGGTACTGGTAAGTATTTGAACGTAGGTGATGTTTGGGGTACCGCTATTAATGCTTACAATGTTGGTTTGTCGGTGCAGTTGAATAGTGTAGGAGCAGATACTTATACTATTCAGGGTGCGTTGACAACTACAGATGGAAACTATTTGGGTTTTCCTTATGTTAGTTCTGCTGACAATAATGCTGACAAGCAGTCAAGTTGGGACCGTATCTTCTGTGACCGTAATACTACTAATGCGAATGTAAAATGGATTATCAAAAAGGCAAGTAGTTATAGTACAACAAACAGGACTTATACACTGTGCTGTGATAATAGTACTGTTCCAACTGGCTATGAACAGCCTGAAATTGTAAAGGGTAAGCGTTATCTTGTTGTAAAGTCTGGTGCTTCAAACTCTAATCGTGTTTTATATGATTATCCAACAAGTGTTAGTAATACAAATGGCGAGTGGAAACTTGTAACACTCGTTGATTTGAAAGAAGCCTTTAAGGGTCAGTTTGCTTCTACTGAGGCTCCAGCTGATGCAACCTTCTTGATGTCTGACCCTGACTTTGTTAGAAGTCATAGTGGTATTACTAACTGGACGGTAACAGGTTTTTTGTCAGCAGAAGAAAAGGATAATTCTAATAAGAATATTTATGCTTTTAATGTGAAGGATCCAAATACCTATTATGTTGGTGTAGGTCAGTTTAATAAGTATCCAGACAAGTATACAAGAGTTTATGGTAGTTACTGGAATGCTTCAATTAGAAATCTTGGTAATAATACGAATGCAAATGGTACTGTCAGTCAGAAAGTGACTACTCTCAAGAAGGGTTGGTATAAGGTTTCATGTGATGGTTTCTTTAGCCCTGGTACTGGAAGTGGCATGAAGGCGAGTTTGTTTGCTAATGTTGATAACACAACAGATGGTCGTTCAAACGTTTCTGCTATGTTAAATGTTTTTGGTAATACTGAATTTACATATAACCAAACTGACTTGACAGATACTTATAATACTACTAAAGCTAATGCTGGAACAGAAAGTCCATACGTAAAGGCAGCTAAGCTTTTTGAAAAGGGTAAGTATAATAATTCAATCCTTGTTTATGTGCCAGCTGATGGTGCTAAGTTAAATGTTGGTATTAAAGTTGAAGGTTCTGATAATCCACTTGACTGGACTGTTTTCGACAACTTCCAGTTGAAGTATTGTGGTGATAATGATATGATTTTGGATGAGGATCAGACTTCTCTTGGATATCTTAATCAGCAGGGATTGCTTACAACAAATGCTTACACACTTATTCTTAAGCGTAAGCTTACTCCAGGGCAGTGGGCATCTATCACTCTTCCTGTAAACCTTACTGCAGCTCAGTTCAAGACTGCATTTGGTGATCAGGCTAAGTTGTCTACTTTCGTTGGTCAGGATAGTAATATGAAGTTACGTCTCAAGTTTAAGTCAGTAGATCTCTCTAATGATAATGATGTTGTTTTGAAGGCGAATACGCTTTACATCATGAAGACTACACGTGCAGCCAATGTTACAACAGGTTCGTACACAAAGAATTTGCAGCCTCATGGTTCATTGACAGTTCAGGCACCTTATTACACAATCAATAACGTAGTACCTCGTAATCTCACTCCTTCTGAGACATTCAAGGAGGCAGCAAAGGCTTCATCTACAGTGAACGGAACTGTTCAATTCTGTGGCTCATTTGTTAGTAAAACAAGCTTTATTCCAGCTAAGTCTTATGTGATTGGTGCAAAGGACGGAAAGTGGTATTACACAAACAAAGCTCTTAATGTTAAGGGCTTCAGAAGCTGGATAGAAGTTAATGGCAGTGCTCCTGCAAAGGCTCTCTCTATCTTTGTTGATGATGAGGATGTAACAAGAACCGTGACTGGTATTGAAGGTATTGGAGTTGCTGCAGATCGTAACGCTGTTAAGACTCCTGTTTACAACCTCCAGGGACAGAAGGTTGCTGAGAATGATTCTCAGTTGAACACATTGCCAGCAGGCGTTTATATTGTAAATAACAAAAAGGTATTCGTTAAGTAATTAAGGTCATGAAAAAAGAATATATAAAGCCTACTACTATAGAGAGTTCTGTATTAGCAGATGAAATCATGTTGAGTCCTTTCTCTAAGATTGATAATACCAGTGGTAGTGATGGTGAAATCTTTAAGCCTATTGATGGTAATCCAGAGGATGACGAGGTAGGTGCTAAGCCAGAAATTCCACTTTGGGAAGTGTTCCAGTCTAACGTGTGGGATGACTAATAGTTAAGTGATACGACAGCATAGAAAGGTGTCTGTTAAGATAATCTCTTTAGTGTGCTGTTGCTTTTAACCACTGAGAAGGTAAGAGGCGATATCAAGTTTATTTTGATATTGCCTCTTTTCTTTTGCTCTTACTGCTAAATTTAAGACAAATCAGTTAGGAAGGACGGAGTAGAGTATTTTCTTTTCCTCATATAAGATTCTTGGGTTGTAAAGAAAAAATCACATCTTCGGTTTTTGTTGATGCTTAATTGGAGTCTTATTAACGCCCTTTAGGCTTCTAAAAGATGCCCTTTAAGCCTCTTACTAACGCCTTTTTAAACGCTAATTAAGCACCTCTTACTGCGCTGTTATGGAACTATTTGATTTAGTGGTAGTTACAAATGCAAACGAATGGCTCTTTTTTGAGTAAAAAGGTGTGCTTTAGAGAGGAGTTTTGTATAGTTTTTTCAGCATCTTCCGTTGTCTGTTGAGACCTTTTGGAACAAATAACGGATGCACAATTGTGCATCCGAATTGAGCCTTTCTGAGACCTATAATAAAGTCGCAGTTTATGTTTCTTTATTTATCTTCGTTGAACTTGTGGTGAAACTTTGCTGATAGAGCCTTATTTTAGGCTATCTTTTCTTTGTTGTTATAGCCACAAGTAACGTTGATAAATCTTTATAATTAATGTTTCTATATATGCTTTTGTATTATAAATGGGTATGGATAGCCTTGTCATTTCTTCTATGACTCAGCCCCACTTGCCAATCTTATTCATGGTTTTACCATTGGTTACACCACGCTTAGTGTATTTTGAGACGAGGAATTTAGTTCAGTTCCTCTTTTTCGTTCATTGTCTCAAGGCAGTGAGGACAGATACCTTTATAGTAAAGCTGTGTGTCATCAATTCTAAAGCCCTTGCCAATTTCGCCAGTATAGCGTGGCATTTCCATTGCCTCAAAGTCATAAACCTTCTCACAACGCTTGCAGAAGAAGTGTGCATGTGGCTCGGTAATACCGTCGTAGCATACGCGATGGTCATCAATAGTAATCATTGATGCTGCTCCGTGCTCTGACAACATTCTCAATGTGTTATAAACAGTTGTACGGCTCACCGTTGGAAGTTGTTTCTTCAATGCAAGGAAAACCTCCTCCACTGTAGGGTGGGTGTGGTGAGTAGCGAGATACTTCATGATTGCTACACGCTGTATAGATGGGCGAATACCTAATGCTATTAATTTGTTATATACTGAATCCACTGTTGTCTACCTTTTTATCAATTTATACTAAATATATTTCCACTAATCATAATAAATCACCCGAATTAAAACGAATGTTTGATAGAATATCACTGCAAAGGTACGAATTTTGTGAAAAACTGACAAATATTATGTTGGAAAAACTACAGATATTGTAGGAGTAGACGAGTGAACATGTAGACGAGTGAACGAATTACTTGTGAGAAAGACAGGGTAACATAGTAGTTTGATAAGAGAACAGTTTGCTCAGAGAAAGACACAGTAACAGAGGAACGATAGAGGAATAATAACATAATGAGTAACTTATCCACTTATCTTTTTGTATGCAATAAAAAGTGTTCTTGTGTTACTTTGTCTTCTTTACAAGCAATTTATTCACTTGTTAACTTGTATGCATTAAAAGTGTTCTTATGTTACTTTGTCTTTTTTACAAGCAACTTGTTCACTTGTCATCTTTTCACTTGTGTGCTTTGTTAGAACGGATAAAAGTGTTACTTTTGTATTTGATAAATGTTTAATGTGTATACATAAAGATGATTTAGGATGAAAGAAGTTAGTTACAAAGATTTAAAGTTCAATCCGTTCAACCTTTTAGGAAAGGAATGGATGTTGTTATCTGCTGGTAATGAGCAGGATGGATGTAATACGATGACAATCAGTTGGGGACATATTGGCTGTATGTGGGGCCATAACGACCCTACAGTTGTTGCCTATATACGTGCCAGTCGCTATACAAAGACCTTTGTAGACAAGGAAGATTACTTTACGCTTTGCGTGATGGATGCCTCTTTTAAGAAGCAAATGGCTTATCTTGGTTCTGTCTCAGGACGTGATGAGAATAAGATAGAGAAGGCTGGACTGACAAAGGTTTTTGCTGATAATAGTGTTTATTTTAAGGAGGCTAAGTTAGTTCTTGTTTGTAAGAAAGAGTATGCTGCAGACCTAAAGGAAAGTAGTTTTATTGATAAGGAGGTTTTTGAACAGGCTTATCCTAATGGCGACCTTCATACGATGTATGTTGGTAAGATTGAAAAAATACTCGTTCGTGACGATGAGTATCTTGGTTAGTAAACAAGTGAACAAGTAGACAAGTTTACCAGTTGCTTGTAATAAAAGATGAATTGTAAGAGGCAAAAGGTTTATAAGGGAATGAAAATAGGGTATATCTTTATCATTCTATTGCTTCTTGTAGCCTGCAAACCTTATGATGATTATAAGGAAAGAGGACATTGGAAGCAACTGAAAGAAAACGAACGTATAGGTTTTTATTGGCGGCATAATGATAAAATCTATGCTGCTTTAGGTGACTCGGCTGTCCTTGTCAGATATGTTGAGCCTATGAAAGATGTGGATATCAGCACTTTTTATGTGAATAAGACAATCGACAAGGAGTGTGAGAATTATGCAAAGGACAAGAACCATGTGTATTATCCTTGGCATATGATAGCTGTTGATGCTGATACCTTTGGTTATGAGTATGCTACAGAGCTTATTGTCAGGGGTGCCTTCCCTTCTTCTTTCAGATATATAGGGGATGGGAAAGGGACAGATGGGTATACGATGTATAGATATGGTAGGCGAGTAGACAAGTGAACGGGAGTAGACAAGTTTACCAGTTGCTTGTAATAAAAGATGGTGTATCATGGTAATAGACATAGTAACAAAGGTAACGTGATAATTTAATAAGTAACTTGTTCACGTCCTTTGTTATTATGTCTTTTTTTATCTTTTACACAAGCAACTGGTTCACCTATCTACTTGTTTACTTTGTTATTTTGTCTTTTTTATACAGTAAACTTGTTCACTTCTTCATTATTCTGTCCTTAATAGGATAGGTGTTGAGGCTCCGCACATGTGGTGCTAAGGCTTCGCACGAGTGGTGCTAACCAACAGCACAAGGCGTGCGGCACAACAATACCGCTGTAGAAGATGGGATATAAGCTGATTGATTGACGAGTTTAAGAGTAGAAAAGTTGCTTGTTAAATTCTCATTTCCTTTTTTTTATCTTTCTCACAAGCAACTCGTCTACTTGTCAACTCGTCCACTTACTTAATATCATCATATGCGCGAATAGCCTGAAGGAAACGTGCATTGACATCCTCGAAAGTATAAAGTCCGTCAGTATTCTGATTGAGACCCTTCAACTTTAAGGAGAATACTTGTGGAGCATGCTGCAGGTCGAGTAGGGACATCTGCTTAAGTTGGTCTGTACTCTGATAAACAAGGTTTACGGCTATATAAGCTTTACCAGCAGCGTCGACCCATTTCTCTAAGACAAGTTTTGAACCGATAGGAGTCTTCTTCTCGATAGAGTTAGGAAGTGAATATTCCTCAACGCCAAGGGCAGCATCAACACTTGCGATGTTTGAATCGTGACTTGTTTTATCTGTCCATGCTTTCCAAAGAATACACCATGGTTGAGTGTGGCAATGTAAATCCCTTCACCGTTTTTTACTTGATGAAAAGCTGTTATATATCTGTTATCCATTGCCTTTATCGTATCTGTCTTACCGTTTTGGGTATCAATGGATAATAGATAGTCTTGCACGCCAAGGAGTATCTTACTTTGTTTTGGCAGAAATGCCATAGAGGTGATACGTGTCTTGGTTTGCGCCAACAGTTGTGGACGCTTAAAGAGCTGATTAATCAGGTAATGATTACCAAGATTCAGTCTGAATAGCTGATTATTAGCATTATAGTAATAAATGTCCTCACCATTGGCATACATCTCCTTTGGCAACTCATCATTTTCAAAGTCGTATATCTTCTTTGCTATCTGTTCACCTGCTTTCTGGCAGAATAGTTCATGTTGATTATTAACATAGATAAGGGATTTGTCAGAAAGACATGCCGTAACGACTGGAGGATTAGCGTTAAAGAAGCCGAGATGGTGTGGAATACGCCATACTGCATTCTTTGTCAGTAGCACAGAAAAGCCATTACCATCGTCTGCAATGGATATCTGATGCGGATTGTCTGGAATATTGTTACGTAATGGAATGGTAACAAAACGCTTTAAGTTGTCTGATAACAGAATGCTGGATGAAGTAATAAAATAGTAAGTTGAACTTGCTTTATAAAAGGATAGAACCGATTGAGGAAGCGAAAAGGTCTTACTATCAGCTCCATTGAAGCCTTCAATCATCAGCTGATTATCAGATAAGATATAAAGTTTGCCATCATAAATAGCAACATTACGTATATTCTCCCCTTTATGACACAGTTCTGTCTTCTTTGTTTGGAGGTTTATGCTTATAACACCAGCTTGTGTTGCTGCAAAAAGCCACTTATTTCCAACATGACAGAGATTATTTACTAAGAAAGGTTCATAGTACTGACCTGCCTTTTCTTTATGAATAGGGTAAAGGGGCTTTAATCCTTGCTGCTGTTGATTAAGCAGCATAGAGAAAAGTCCTTGAGAAGTAGCAACAAAGAGTGTACCGTCTGCTATATCAATATTATATGGAGAGTATCGGTTACCTTTGCTTGGGATATCAAAGGTCGCCTTGTGGACAAGCGTGTCGGCAGCTATGTTCCATAACTGTAAACCGGCATTACGTGATGCTATCCATATCTGATTAGACTGGTTGGGATCGCGTTCAATGTCATAGATGCGGTCAAGTCCAGTGTAAAAACGCTTTCTGTCTTGTCCGTCAACATGCCATATAACACCCGTCTCACCGCCTATCCAGTATCCTTTTTTATCTATAGACAGTGTTGACAAGTGGTCATCATAGTGAAATTCCCGCTCTGATAACGATCGTGAAGTAGTTGTTTCCTTGCAGCTTGTGATGATAAATAGTAGTATCAAGCAAAGGCAGCTACTAAGAAAATGCTTCTTTATCCCTATGTTATATCTTGTAGTCATTAGATTCTACTTTGTCTGCAAAGATAACGAAATACTCTGAGACTGTAACAGGATATCTTATTTACTTTGTGGAAAAGTTATGCTTCCGATGTGTTTCTCAGTGTGTTTTATCATAGCGTTTGCTTGCTTAATAATCACTCGTGTTTTCGGAAGAGCTTTTTATTAATGCCTTTTCGTGTCTTATAATGAGCATAATGCCTCCTTCTCTTATCATCTCCAACCAACGTATTGATGCTCCGCACATATCGTGTTAACGGTCCGCACATAATGTGCTAAGGGTAAACACCGATGGTGTTGAGGCTGAACTGCCTTGTAATATCAATGATTGATTTGGATTAAAGCACTATAATGAATGTGTATCTTTCAGATGATTAAAGGCTGTGTTCTTCTTTGTATTTATATAAAAGAAAAGGGAATGTACTGAGCATCCCCTTTTCTTATAATCGTTTATCTCTTATTATTCTTCAAGATTCGCTGTGCACAGTCTGCTAATACAACAACGGCACCTGCTAAAATACATACGTCCTTGATGACAAGTCGACCTGCACCCGTTAGTAGCGGGAATCCATGTTCACCACTGCCTAAGTCTGGAACCCAAACTTCAGGTGTCGTGATAAGGAAGGATAGCGTTCCGAATGTCATGATAATGACCAGTCCAGAGCCTACAAAACCAACCTTTGGGAACCAAATACCCAATAATGTCAAGATACCAAATGACATGATAGCAATACCCAAGCCGTGTGAGAAAGTATAAGTGTTGTTTGCCTCATGCCACTCATGCTTAACCTTATCAAACTCGCCCTCTTTGAGTTTGTAGTCCTTATATTCAGGTGCTTTCTTTGTATAGAAGAAGCTCATAAATGGACTGTTAGCAACGAAAGGTACAATACCCTCTGCCTCATAGTTCCAGAACTTCAAACCACCAATCCATACGAAGATGATAAAGATAGCTATACGTATCAAATGAATACCTGTACCCTTCAGCGATGCTGCGGTATTAAGAACGAAATCTAATAATAATTTTACTTTATTCATAATCTGTTTTTTATTGACTGTTATGTCCTGAATTTATAATTGTATTTGTGAAATCACTTAGAAATTTGTAGATTAAGTTTAGTCTTATCCTATTCCTTTAATCTATTTTATCCCTATTATTTGGATTCGTCGGCAAAGATATATATTAATCTTCAAACCACAAAGAATTATATTGTATTTATTTCAAATAATGCTTCAAAAGACCTATTTATCATGCCTTTTACGCCCTAATTATCTAAAAAATACCATGTTTGTGGTATAATGATACTACTTTCTCTTACCCCCTTATCAGCATGTTTCTCTATTGTATTTGATAAAAATCTGTACCTTTGTGGTATCTAAAACAACTTCCAAGATAAACAGAATGTTAGAGCATCGTTGTGATTTGCTTGAAAATCTGTACCTTTGTGGTATCTAAAACAACCGTCTGTAAGGTAGTACTAACCCCTTCTACGTTGTGATTTGCTTGAAAATCTGTACCTTTGTGGTATCTAAAACAACCTTTGATTGAATACCTAAGTTAATGTTCTGTTGTGATTTGCTTGAAAATCTGTACCTTTGTGGTATCTAAAAAAACTTTAAGGTAGTAGATACAATTAGACCTATAGTTGTGATTTGCTTGAAAATCTGTACCTTTGTGGTATCTAAAACAACCTT
>FLSH01001577.1_pt1 | contig 25180 bp, 16 predicted proteins | sample 1550441 | NCBI WGS metagenome assembly FLSH01 (sample SAMEA4031756, study PRJEB14383) | metagenome | biome: human; feature: oral; material: saliva | place: Philippines | collected 2014 | reverse complement strand
AGTGTGGTTGCCACGGCTTATCGACCTTCCAGCTGTGCCATTGCGCCGAGGACGGCGTCGTAGGTGGGTTCGATCATTTCGCCGGCGACCATGCCGTCCTTGATGAAGACCACGCGGTCTGCGTAGGAGGCGGCGCTTGCGTCGTGGGTGACCATGAGGATGGTCTGTGCGTGGTCGGTTGCGGCGGCACGCAGCAGGCGCAGCACCTCGGCGCCGGAGTTGGAGTCGAGGTTACCGGTCGGTTCGTCGGCGAAGACCACTTCGGGGCGTGCGAGCAGGGCGCGCACGATGGCGACGCGCTGCTGCTGACCGCCGGAGAGCTGTTCGGGGCGGTGGTCGAGGCGGGTTTCCAGGCCGAGGGTCTTGACCAGGTAGTCGCGCCACTGCTGGTCCGGCTTCTTACCGGCGAGGCCCAGGGGCAGGTCAATGTTCTGGCCCGCGGTGAGGGTGGGCACCAGGTTGAACGCCTGGAAGATGAAGCCGATGTGTTCGCGGCGGAATTCGGTGAGGGCGTTGTCCTTCAGGCCGAAGAGCTCGGTACCACCAATACGAATCGAGGTTGCCGGGTTCGGGTCGGGGGTGTCCAGGGTTGCGATGGTCTGCATCAGCGTGGACTTACCCGAGCCGGAGGGACCCATAATGGCGGTGAACTTGCCCTGCTCAAAGTCGACGGAGACGTTGTTGAGGGCGTGGACGGTGGCTTCACCCATGCCGTAGGTTTTGGAAAGGTTTCGTGCGGAGACGGCGGGCTGTGCCGTCTGTGCGTGAGGAGTTGTAGTAGTCATAGTTCAATTATTTCACGCAGTATGGCGCTGACTACAGGGTTTTTCTCATCCTCCAGGTTGATTTTGGCGGGTGTTCACCGGGTCCTGACCTGCGGATGCAGGGGCTATCGCTAATCCCCCGGGCTGAGATGCGTCTGAGGCGGGCTGGGTGGGGTGCCGGCATCATCCTTAAGGATGAGTGGCGGCCAAACCAGCGTCCCGTCTCTACCCTGCGCCCGTACCTCTCCATACGCGCGTACACGAAAAGCCCCCGGCTCTTCCCCACTGGGGTAAGGATGCCGAGGGCTTTCTCACGCTATCCGTTACGGCGCTATCTCACGCGCCAGCCGCTATTACTCAAGCAACCGTTACGCCTTGGGTGCTTCGTAGCGGGGGAACACCGGTGCGGGTGCGGGCAGTTCGGTGCCGGGCACAAGTGCGGTGCCGAGGGCTGCGAACTGGCGAGACTCACCCTCGGGCACGCCGAGCAGGGTCAGCAGCTTGGCGGTCGAGTCGGGCATGACGGGCTGCAGCAGCAGAGCAACCTGGCGCACGACCTCGAGGGTCACGTACAGCACGGTGTTCATGCGCTCAAGCTTGCCGTTCTTGCGCAGGGTCCAGGGTTCCTGCTCTGCGAAGTAGGCGTTGGTGTCTGCGAGGACGGTCCAGATGCGTTCCAAAGCGCGGTGGAATGCCTGCTCGTCGAAGTCTGCACGGACGGGCTCGTAGAGGGCTGCCGCCTGGTCGAGGATCTTGCGGTCGGCTTCGGTGAATTCGCCGTGGGTGGGGACGGCACCGCCGCAGTTCTTGGCGACCATGGACAGGGAACGCTGGGCGAGGTTACCGAGGTTGTTTGCCAGGTCGGAGTTGATGCGGTTGATGATGGACTCTTCGGAGTAGGAGCCGTCCTGGCCGAAGGACACTTCACGCATGAGGAAGAAGCGGACGGCATCCAGGCCGAAGGCATCAACCAGGTTGGCGGGGTCGACTACGTTACCGACGGACTTGGACATCTTCTCGCCGTTAACGAGCAGGAAACCGTGGCCGAAGACACGCTTGGGCAGTTCGACTCCGGCGGACCACAGGAACGCGGGCCAGTAGATGGAGTGGAATCGGGTGATGTCCTTACCGATGAGGTGCAGGTCGGCGGGCCAGTACTTGGTGAACAGCTCGTTCTCGGTGTCGGGGTAGCCGAGGCCGGTGAGGTAATTGGTCAGCGCATCCACCCACACGTACATGACGTGCTTGTCGTTGCCGGGCACGGGCACACCCCAGTCGAAGGTGGTGCGGGAGATGGACAGGTCGTTGAGTCCGCCCTTGACGAAGGAGATCAGCTCGTTGCGGCGGGATTCGGGGTAGACGTAGCCCTCGTTGGCGTAGAGCTCAAGGAGCTTGTCACCGTACTTGGAGAGGCGGAAGAAGTAGGATTCTTCTTCGGTCCACTCGACCTCGGTGCCGGTTGCGATGGCGTAGCGCTGGCCGTCGCGGACCTCGGTTTCGTCTTCTGCGTAGTAGGCTTCGTCGCGGACGGAGTACCAGCCGGCGTACTTGCCGAGGTAGATGTCACCGTTCTCTTCCATGCGCTTCCAGATGGCCTGGGATGCTACATAGTGGTCGGGGTCGGTGGTGCGGATGAAGCGGTCGTAGCTGATGTTCAGGGCGTCGTTCATGGCCTTGAAGCGTGCGGAGTTCTCGTCGGCGAGTTCCTTGGCGGTTTTGCCGAGCTTCTCTGCGGTGGTCTGCATCTTCTGGCCGTGCTCGTCGGTGCCGGTCATGAAGCGTACGTCGAAGCCGTCGAGGCGCTTGAAGCGGGCCAGCACGTCGGCGGCGATGGTTTCGTAGGCGTGGCCGATGTGCGGGTTGCCATTGGGGTAGGAGATGGCGGTGGTGATGTAGAACGGAGTTGCAGTCATAACTTTCAGTTTACCGCAGTCTTAGGCGAGGCTCTCACCGGGGTTACACTCTGAAACGCGGTGGCTCATTGCGTGTGGGTGGAGGCTGCCACGCAACAGGCTAAACCGCGACAGCCTCCCCCACCCCAGTTCGCTAGGCACGGGGCGCACACAAAACCACCGCGAATCCACCGCAACCCCGGCGGGATTAGCTCGAGGTTCGGCACCCTCCTCGCTCCTACAGGGGCACCCGCCCTCGCTCCGCTTCGGGCACCCTGATGTCGCTACGGAGGCCACCGAAACCTCCACGCACCCACCAGGTTGCGTATAGGCGTGCCCACCGGGAGCCCCTGGGTGCAGCTACGTTTTCCGGAAGCGCCCTCAGGGTGTCACACGGACGCTCTCCGCAGCGAAGCAAGGAGGGATGGAGCGTCCGGGTGACGGGTGCCCCTGCGTAGGCGCGGAGGAAACATGTAGCGCACCCCCGTAGTCTTGGGAGACGCGAGGTACCCACCCACCCCACCCCTGTAGGAACGAGGGCGAATACCGTCTTCCAAGCATCGAAACCCGAAGCAAAGAGGATAATATGCACCTCGCACGACAAAACTGTATTTATTCAGGGAACGCAAAGATCCCGCCGATTCCGAAGAATCAGCGGGATCTTTCTTGATGTGCGCCCCCTGGGACTCGAACCCAGAACCCATTGATTAAGAGTCAATTGCTCTGCCAATTGAGCTAGAGGCGCTTATTCTGTTTTTGCAGGTTTCCCTTGCAACAAGAAAATACTATACGCGCTTTCCACCCCACCCGCAACCCAAGGAAGCATGAACTATATCACATATACTGTTGGGGGTCATGGGGCTCTCGTTAGACAAAAATCCGGCGCCCCGCCCTTCCCCCACACGGGAGGAGAGGCGCGACGCCGGATTCTCAGAAAGCTATAGCTTGGCTACCGCTTAGCGAGCGACCGAACCCTCGGTGTAGTCGTCGTCAACGGAGTTCCATGCGAAGAGCTTACGCAGCTTGCGGCCGGTAGCCTCGATGGGGTGTGCCTCGCCCTTGGCGCGCAGTTCCTTGAACTCGGGTGCGCCGGCTGCCTGGTCGTCCATGAAGCGCTTTGCGAAGCTGCCGTTCTGGATGTCTGCCAGGACAGCCTTCATGTTCTCCTTGACCTCGGGGGAGATCACGCGGGGGCCGGAGACGTAGTCGCCGTACTCTGCGGTGTCGGAGATGGACCAGCGCTGCTTGGCGATGCCGCCCTCAATCATCAGGTCGACGATGAGCTTCATCTCGTGCAGAACCTCGAAGTAAGCGATCTCGGGCTGGTAACCAGCCTCGGTCAGAACCTCGAAGCCGTACTGAACCAGCTGAGAGGTGGAGCCGCAGAGAACTGCCTGCTCACCGAACAGGTCGGACTCGGTCTCTTCGGTGAAGGTGGTCTTGATGACGCCTGCACGGGTTGCACCCAGTGCCTTAGCGTAGGACAGGGCCAGTGCGAGTGCCTCGCCGGATGCGTCCTTCTCGACTGCAACCAGGGCGGGAACGCCGCGGCCAGCCTCGAACTCGCGGCGCACGATGTGGCCGGGACCCTTGGGGGCAACCATGGCAACGTCGACGCCCTCGGGAACGGTGATGTAGCCGAAGCGGATGTTGAAGCCGTGTGCGAAGAACAGTGCGTCACCGGGCTTCAGGTTCGGCTCGATGCTCTCTGCGTAGACCTTTGCCTGGACCTGGTCCGGGGTCAGGATCATGATGACGTCAGCTTCTGCTGCTGCCTCTGCGACGGTTGCAACGCGGAGGCCCTCTGCCTCAGCCTTGGCGCGGGACTTGGAGCCCTCGGGCAGGCCAACAATGACCTTCACGCCGGAATCGCGCAGGTTCAGTGCGTGTGCGTGACCCTGAGAGCCGTAACCGATAACTGCTACGGTGCGGCCCTGGATCACAGAGAGGTCTGCGTCGTCGTTGTAGAAAATGGTTGCTGCCATTTTTCTTCTCCTAAGTACTTTATGATATGCGGCCCAGGCTGGGCTCAACATTCACTATTTTACTTGAAAGCTGTTTAGTTTCGGGTTCTCGAGAGTACTTCTCAGCATCTGAAGCATCCGGAAGGTTCGCGAACCCTATAGAGCCGGGTACCGCATCGCCGCCGGTTTCCCGGCTGAAGCGATGCGATACCCGATCTGTTCCCCGCGTGTGCGGGGTTGTTCTACACTCGCGGTGTGGGCGTTAGATGCGCTCGCTCATGGCGCGGGGGCCACGGGAGAGGGCAATGGTACCGGCGCGAACAATCTCGCGAATACCGTAGGGCTCCAGGACATCCAGCAGAGCGTGAATCTTCTCTGCCGAACCGGTGGCCTCGATGACCACGGACTCGGGAGAGACGTCAATGACGGAGGCACGGAACAGGTCAGCTGCCTGAACAATCTGCAGACGTGCAACGGCGTCAGCCTTCACCTTGATGAGGATGTGGCCGCGCTGGGTCGAGGAGTCGGCGGGCAGCTCGACGACCTTGAGCACGTGCACGAGCTTGTTCAGCTGCTTGGTAATCTGCTCGATGGTGTGGGCGTCACCCTCGGTCACGACGGTGATGCGGGAGACACCGGGGTTCTCGGTCGGGCCGACGGCCAGCGAGAGGATGTTGAACAGTCGACGGGAGAAGAGGCCGGAGACGCGGGTCAGAACGCCGGGCTTATCCTCTACCAGAACGGACATGGTGTGCTGAGACATTACTTGTTCTCTCCCTCGCGGTCAAAGTCGGGCGAAGTGTTCTTCGCAATCCAAATCTTGTCGTTCGACACGCCGGCCGGAACCATAGGCCAGACCAGTGCGTGCGGGCTCACGGTGAAGTCAATAACCACGGGGCGGTCGTTGATCTCCAGGGCAGCCTTAATGGTGGCGTCCACGTCTTCGTCGCGCTCGCAACGGAAGGTGGCGCAACCGTAGGCCTCACCGAGCTTCACGAAGTCGGGGATGCGTGCGGTGCCGTGGCCGTCCTTCAGGTCGGTGTTGGAGTAGCGCTCATCGTAGAAGAGAGTCTGCCACTGGCGCACCATGCCGAGGGAGGAGTTGTTGATGACGGCAACCTTGACGGGGATGCCGTTCTGGGCGCAGGTTGCCAGCTCCTGGTTGGTCATCTGGAAGCAGCCGTCACCGTCGATAATCCACACGGTGGAGTTGGGGTGTGCCACCTGGGTACCCATGCCGGCGGGAACGCCGTAACCCATGGTGCCGAGGCCTGCGGAGCTGATGAAGTGGCGGGGGCTTTCCTGGTTGAGGTAGTGTGCACCCCACATCTGGTGCTGGCCAACGCCGGTGACGTAGTAGGCGTCGGGGCCGGTCAGGGCGCCAATGCGCTCCAGCACGTACTCGGGCGAACCCAGGCCGTCGGAGGGCTTCTCATAGCCGAGCGGGTAATCCTTGCGGATCTCGTTCAGCTCGTTCCACCACTCGCCCAGGTTGGGCAGCTCCTGAGCGAACTCGGTGGAGAGCAGCTCGGTCAGCTCGGGCAGCACGTACTTCAGGTCGCCAACGATCGGGACGTCAGCGAAACGAATCTTGGAGATCTCGGCGGGGTCAACGTCGATGTGAATGACCTTGGCCTCGGGGGCGAAGGTGTCGACCTGGCCGGTCACGCGGTCGTCGAAGCGGGCACCCAGGGTGATGAGCAGGTCGGACTTCTGCATGGCAGCCACTGCGGGAACGGTGCCGTGCATGCCGGGCATGCCGAGGTTCTGGGGGTCGGACTCGGGGAACGCGCCGATAGCGTTCAGGGTGGTGACGACGGGGGCGCCGATGAGCTTAGCCAGCTTGTGCAGCTCGTCGGATGCGCCAGCGCGCACCACGCCACCGCCGACGTAGAAGACGGGGCGCTTGGACTCGGTGATGAGCTTGGCGGCTTCGCGAATCTGCTTGGAGTGGCCGCGGGTTGCGGGGGTGTAGCCGCGCAGCTCGAGGTCCTCGGGGATGCCGCGGTATTCCATCATGCCAACCTGTGCGTCCTTGGTGACGTCCACGAGCACGGGGCCGGGGCGACCGGTGGAGGCGATGTGGAAGGCTGCGGCGAGCGCACGGGGGATGTCCTGTGCGTCGGTAATCATAAAGGAGTGCTTGGAGATGGGCATTGCCATGCCGACAATGTCAGCTTCCTGGAATGCGTCGGTACCGAGCAGCTTGGTGGAAACCTGACCGGTGATGGCGACCAGGGGGATGGAGTCCATGTTGGCGTCAGCGATTGCGGTCAGCAGGTTGGTGGCGCCGGGGCCAGAGGTTGCGATGCACACGCCGGTCTTGCCGCTGGAGACAGCGTAGCCCTGAGCTGCGTGGCCTGCAGCCTGCTCGTGACGGACCAGGATGTGACGAACCTTCTTGGAATCGTACAGGGGATCGTAGGTCGGCAGAATAGCTCCACCAGGCAGGCCGAAAACGTCAGTCACACCCAGGTCTTCGAGGGTGCGGACGATTGCCTGAGAACCGGTCATGCGTTCTGCGGGAGCGTTTGCCGCGTCATCAGAAGTGGAAAATCCCATGGTCATGGAAATGCCTCGTGTCTTTTGGTTCTTCGTTGTACTCAATGTTCTGCGTGGGATTTGTGTGGTCCTCACGCATCCTATGCCCGGTGGTACCAAGCTATAAAAAATGCCCCCCGCTGTTGGTGGTAGCGATAGGGGCGCTTAGTCGCAGTGAATAGACCCTGCCACGCGCCCTAGGCGACATCGACAAGGCGTAGAATTCGCTGGAACATTGCTGTCTTCACCCCTCTATAGTGCCCCTTTTCTGAGAGGTGAGTCAAGTCTCTGGAGGGGCGGCAACCGAGTTGTGAGCACATTAGCCCATGTCAGGCCTCATCTTTCATGATGTGGACACTCAGCACGCTGGTGCACTATCTTGCATGAACCTCACTCCAGCATCCGCAAAAGACGCATATTACCCGGTTAATGATGCGTAATATCGCCGTAAACCCGTGACCTATCTCCCCTGCCCCGGTAGACTGAAGCTATGACCGAACCGATTATCCCGGTCGCCGACGAGCTGACCGAAGCAAGCAAGTACGCAGAGGTTGTCGACCCCCTCAACTCTCTCGAGAATCCCGAGTTCCTTACCGCCGAGGAGCTCGTGCGCGTGATGCACCCCGTCTTTGATGAGCAGATCATTAACTACGGTGCGTACAACCTGGTGTACGCGACGGGCCGCGCCGTGTACCGTAACCCCGATCTGGCGGTGCACCAGTCCCCGGATCAGACGCACTTCATCATCGGCTACCAGGATTCTCCGGACGAGGTGATAATCGCGCCGATTAACATGCCGGGACTGACTCCCGCGGGTACGGCCACGACGATTGATAACACGAACGCCCTGCACGCCTATTCGGTGGGTGAGGACTCCGTGGTGCTTGAATCGGTGAACGGTAGCGCGTTCGAGCTAGCCTTCGAGGATAATGCGGAGGTGGTGACCCGCTACGGCACGGGCCTGCTGGAGCAGGGTAAGGACGTGAAGGACTTCCGCGAGTTTGTGACGCGGATTTGGCCGGTCCTGTAATTGAGTTTTGCGTTTGCCCGCTGCGGCCCTGGAAGCTGCGGCGGGCTTTCGCATGTCTATATGCAGTGATGGCGATTGCTTGGGGGCGGTGTACACCAGACTAACTTGCAGGCAACGGGCTAAACCGCGACAGTTCTCTTTCTGTTCGTCCTGGGGCGGTTCGCTACACACTTCCTCCGCGCCTACGCAGGGGCACCCGTCACCCGGACGCTCCACCCTTCCTTGCTTCGCTGCGGAGAGCGTCCGGGCTGACACCCTGAGGGCGCTTCCGGAAGGTGCAGCCTCCCCGTCCCGCAAGGTAAGCAGACAAACAAAACACCCAGCCATCAAGCAACACACCAAACCGCGACAGCCCACCCCACCCCCCCACAAAACACTCAGCCACCACGCAATACACTAAAACGCGACAGCCCACCCCACCCCAGTTCGCTAGGCACGGGGCGCACATACTGAACCACCGCGCACCCCAACGAACCGGCGGGATTCCACGACCCCCTGAACCACAGACACGCAGGGGTATAGATATTCCCCGCCGCGACATCAGGTACACGAAGCAAGGAAAGACGGTATCGCCCGTAGTGACATCAGGGTGTCCGAAGCGAAGCGAGGACGGGTTCCCTGTAGGAACGAGGGCGAATACCGTCTTCCGCGCACGTCCCTCAGCAACCAAGGAAATATCTACACTTCCAAACCCTCAAAACTGTATTTATGGGGAACGCAAAAATCCCGCCGATTCCGAAGAATCAGCGGGATTTTCTGTGAAGTGCGCCCCCTGGGACTCGAACCCAGAACCCATTGATTAAGAGTCAATTGCTCTGCCAATTGAGCTAGAGGCGCTTATTCTGTTTAGCAGGTTTCCCTTGCAACAAGAAAATACTATACGCACTTCCAATTTTTTGCGCAACTCGATACATAGTGACTCTCAACACATTATGTGGTGCGGGGGCATGAGACTTTCCGGAGCCGTTTCCCCGAGCGGGGTGCATCCCGAGACAGGGACGCTTTAGACTGGGGTGAAGTATTGGGGCGGGCACACCCGCCACACGCAATGAACTTTGAGGAGCATCATGAGCATCCGTCTTGAGCCGGGCACCCCGGCCCCCGCTTTCACCCTCCCCGACGCATCGGGCGCGGAGCACAGCCTGAGCGATTACACGGGTAGCAAGGTCATTCTGTACTTCTACCCGAAGGCTTCGACCCCCGGATGCACGAAGGAGGCCTGCGACTTTCGGGATAACCTGGCCTCGCTGAAGTCTCTGGGCTACGTGGTTCTGGGCGTCTCCCCCGATTCGCCGTCGGCTATTGCCCGTTTTGCGGAGAAGGAGTCGCTGTCGTTCCCGTTGCTTTCCGATGCCGATCACACGGTGGCTGAGGCCTACGGTGCGTGGGGTGAGAAGAAGAATTACGGCCGCGTGTACGAGGGCTTGATTCGTTCGACCTTCGTGATTGACGAGCAGGGCGTTATTTCTGTGGCCCAGTACAATGTGCGCGCGACCGGCCACGTGGCAAAGCTGCGTCGCGACCTGGGCATCGACCCGAAGTAGGGCCGGGGCACCACTCAGGCCGATGGTCGGGAAGCGGTGGCGGAACGATACGCCGCCGATTTCGCATCTAGAGGAGCCTCTAGTGTAGACTTGGGTCTTGGACCTCTGACGCATCCCTTCGGGGTGAGGTCCGCGCGCGCGAGTGGTGAAATTGGCAGACACGCAGGATTTAGGTTCCTGTGCCTTACGGCGTGGGGGTTCAAGTCCCCCCTCGCGCACACACATTCACAGTGAACCCGCCGTCACGACTACCGTGGCGGCGGGTTTGTTCTATCCGCGCCCCGCTGTCCGCCCCGCGCCCGGGCACCCGCCCGCGGCCCCGCTCTCGCAGATTGCGGCAGGGTGAGTGCCCGAGCGCGACTCGAGCCGGTATTCTGAATACAAGCATCCGCTATGGAAAAGAGGACCTCCCGTGCTGAATGATTATCGTGCCTCTTCGGCCCGCAAAAACGCTGAACTGCTCCGGGCAACCGCCGGTTCACGCGGCCTGAGCCGCCGCGACGTTCTGCGTTTTGGCGCCCTGTTGAGCGCGGGAACGGCCCTAACCGCGTGCGCTTCGACCGGCTCTTCCAACCCCGCATCGGGTTCCTCGGCGGCTTCAGCGGGCCGTATTTTTCGTTTCGCGCAGGGTGCCGCACCCGTTCAGCTGGACCCCGCGCTCTCCCCGGTGGCAAGCACCTATCAGGTGACGGCGCAGGTTCTGCAGACCCTGCTCACGGCAGACCACTACACGGGCTCCCCCGATACGACCGATTCGCTCTGCCGCGAGTGGAAGGTTTCAGACGACCGCCTGACCCATACGTTTGTTCTGCGTGACAACGTGCATTTCAGCAACGGTACGGCCCTGACGGCCGCAGCGGTGGTGCAGAATTTCCAGCGTTGGCAGGCCCTGGCAACGGGCGAGTCTACCGCCGCACTGGTGGTTCCGGCACAGCCCCTGTACGCGTGGGGTTTTGGTGTGCCGGAGCAGCCCGCGCAGAAGGATGCCTCGGCAGATGCCTCCGCCACCCCGTCCGCGCTCGTCTCCCCGACCGCGGGAGCGAGCGTCTCCGCAACCGCGGATGCCCAGAGCAGCGCGTCCCCGTCTGCGGATCCCAATTCCTCCGATTCTCAGAAGGGGGCGACCGCGAAGACGGAGGCAACGAAGCCTGAGCCGAAGCCCGTCTCCTTCACCCCGCTGGTGACCTCCGTCAAGGAGCAGGACGGCGCGGTCGTGGTGACCCTCTCGCGCCCCTCGCTGGCCTTCGGATGCATCCTGACTCAGCAGGCCTTCGGCATTATCGACCCCGCGCTCTTTGGTAGCGACCAGAAGCTCACCGGTGCTCCGGTGGGCACCGGAGCCTTCCGCATCGAGTCCTCCGAGAAGGGCACCGTGCGCCTGCTTCCGAACGAGCACTTTGACGGTGCACGCCCGCAGCTTGATGAGATTCAGATTTCGACCCTGACCTCCTCCGATAAGCGCTACTTCGCGCTGGTCGAGGGAATGATCGATGCGTGCGATCAGGTGAATTCCTCCGATCTGGGCCAGCTGGCTCGTGACGGTTACCAGACCCCGGGCCGCGACCCGTTCTCGCTCGTGTACCTGCACCTGAATACGGCGCACCCCGTGCTCAAGAATATTTCGGTGCGCCGCGCCATCTCCCACGCGGTTGACCGCGGGGCACTCCACCAGTACTACCCGCAGGGCACCTCTGACGCGCAGACTCTTGTCTCCCCGTCGTTCCGTATTCAGGCAGACCACGCGAAGGAGCACACCGACCGCAATCAGGACCTTTCCCGTTCGCTACTGGCCACTGCCGGGTACAACAACCAGGTGATTGAGTGCTACTACCCCGCGGATGTTTCCCTGCCCTGGATGGATACCCCGCAGAAGGTGTATTCCGAGATGGTGGCTTCCCTCATCGAGGTGGGCCTCAACATTGTGCCGGTGCCGCTCACCTGGGAGGAGTACCACGCGAAGGTGAACGAGCCGTCCTCGACGCGCGGCATTGCGCTGGCAGGCTTCTATGGCATGTACCGCGACCCGTATGCGTTCTTCGGTCCGGCGTTGGCCCCGATGATTGCCGAGCAGCAGGTGCGCTCAATCGTCGCCGCGGCACCCGAGAGCATGACGACCGGGGTGACAGCGAAGACCGTCGAGCTACCCTCTTCAAACGGTGCGGATTCAAATATTCGGATTCAGGCGACGCCGAGTCCGCAGCCGAACTTCTCCCCGGATCCGGTGAGCCCGGAGGAATCCGCCTCCGCTTCACCCTCCCCCACCCCCACGCCTTCGGCCACGGCCGTTCCCGTGGAGGAATCCCCGAGCTTCCTGCAGATTATGGAGAGCATCCGCGCCGCGGATTCGGCCGAGTCTGTGGATGCGCAGCGTGAGCTCTACGCGCAGGTGGTTACCCAGCTCGGCCAGTTCATGCCGGCGGTTCCCCTGCTGAACGTGACCTCGAAGGTTGCGGTGAGCCGCTCCGTGCAGGGCTACCAGACGGAGCAGAACGCTATCGAGTTCTTCAGCAAGCTGCGCCTATCGTAGCCGGATGCCCCGCGAGGCCGGCAGAACGTGCGGCGGCACGTTCTTCGGCACGTACGGCGGCCCGCGCCTCCGCGGAGGGACGGAGGCTACCGGGCAACGACAGCTAAGGTTTTTTCTACCCTAAGAAAACCTTGCTTATGAGGTGTACCACTCTCCAATATTTTGTGGATTCTAGCTACAACTCACCCTTCAAAAGATAGTAGGCTAGATGATGTACCCCACAATTATTTGTTGTGCCCGAGGCCGGGCACCCACACCCTAGGGAGAATTCAGTGGTAGCACGTACTGAACGAACCGACGTCGTCCTGGTGGGCGGCGGCATCATGAGCGCCACCCTCGGCGTGTTCCTTAAGGAACTCGAGCCGACCTGGAACATCATCCTGCTTGAGCGCCTCGACAAGGCCGCCCAGGAGTCCACCAATCCCTGGAACAACGCCGGTACCGGCCACTCGGCACTGTGCGAGCTCAACTACGCCCCCGCCGGCCCCGACGGCACCGTCTCCACCGCCAAGGCGTTGAACATCAACGAGCAGTTCCAGATTTCCCGCCAGTTCTGGGCCTCCCTGGTTGAAGAAAAGATTCTGGACAACACCGAATTCATCAACCCGGTCCCCCACATGTCCCTGGTCTTCGGCGAGGATCACTCCAAGTACCTGGCCGCACGTTTCGACGCCTTCCGCAAGGAGAAGCTCTTCGAGCGCATGGAGTTCTCCACCGAGCGCGAGAAGATTGCCGAGTGGGCACCGCTGACCGTGAACGGTCGCAAGGGTAACGAACCCATCGCCGCCACCTGGGCTCCCGAAGGTACCGATGTTGACTTCGGCGCCCTCACCCAGCAGATGATTGACCACCTGCAGCCCAAGGGTGTCGAGGTTCGCTACGGCTACCAGGTCACCAACCTGAACCGCGAGTCCAACGGCTCCTGGACCGTTGACGCTATCAACCGCATCAACAAGGAAGAACCGCTGACCATCAACGCGAAGTTCGTCTTCCTCGGCGCCGGTGGCGGTGCCCTGCACCTGCTGCAGAAGTCCGGCATCAAGGAAGGTAAGGGCTACGGCGGCTTCCCCGTCTCGGGCCTGTTCCTGCGCAACACCCACGAGGCTACCGCACAGAAGCACAACGCAAAGGTCTACGGCCAGGCATCCGTGGGTGCTCCCCCGATGTCCGTGCCTCACCTGGATACCCGCTACGTGGACGGCAAGCGCGCCCTCATGTTCGGCCCCTACGCGGGTTTCAAGACGAACTTCCTCAAGCAGGGTTCGTTGCTGGACCTGCCCCTGTCCCTGCGCCTGAACAACATCTACCCGATGAGCCGCGCGGGCCTGGACAACCTGGACCTGGTCAAGTACCTCGTCTCCGAGCTACTCAAGAACAAGGAAGCCCGCCTCGAGTCGCTGTACCAGTACTACCCCGAGGCTGACGGCGGCGAGTGGGAGCTCATCGAGGCCGGTCAGCGCGTTCAGATCATGAAGAAGGACGCAAAGAAGGGCGGCATCCTGCAGTTCGGTACCGAGGTTGTCTCCGCCGCCGACGGTTCGATTGCTGCGCTGCTGGGCGCATCCCCGGGTGCCTCCACCGCGGCTCCGATCATGTTGAACCTGCTGTCCAAGTGCTTCCCCTCCAAGATTGCCGGTTGGGAGCCCCGCCTGAAGGAGCTCATCCCCGGTTACGGTGTGAAGCTCAACGACAACCCGCAGCTGGCTGACGAGCTGATGGGCCACACCGCTAAGGTTCTGGGCATCCACAACTAGCCGCGCGTAACCCGTCGAACGTTCGACGCGTACTTTCGCCAGGCCCCTCCACCCCGCGTGGAGGGGCCTGTCGCGTACCCGGGGTATCGAGTTTTAAGACCCCGAGAGGGCAAACACACCACATATTTGCACCGTCGGTAAATTGTGCGGTGCGGCAGAAACCCTATAATGTCACCGCAGGGGCGGGAAGAACAGCTCATTGTTCTTCCCGCCCAAACTGTGCGCCCGTACGGTCTCAGCGCGAGACGTGCGGGGCGCCGCATGTGTACACCTCGCCACTCTCACCCAAGGAGCCCCATTGGCTGCACACACCGGCTCTTCCACGGACACCTCCTCAACCCAGGTACCCGCCGGAGCTCGACGCGGACTCTTCTCCCGTAAGAAGAAGCCCGCGGCCCCCAAGTACGCAAGCGTGAAGCTGCGCGACTTCCCCAAGGGCAGCATCCTCTACATTCTGCGCCGTGCCATCTACAAATTCGGCGCAAACGGCGGCACCGACATGGCGGCAGCACTCACCTACTTCACCGTGCTGTCCATCTTCCCCGCCCTGCTGGCGATCGTCTCCCTACTGGGCGTATTTGGTCACGGTGAGGAAAGCGCCGCCGTCATCCTCGCCTTCCTCAAGGACAACGCGCCCGCCCAGATGTACGGCATCCTGGAAGACCCCATCAAGCAGATTACCGGCGACCATGGCGCGGGCCTGGTGCTGTTGACCGGTATCCTCAGTGCGATCTGGTCCGCCTCCGGGTACACCGGATCCTTCGGCCGAGCTCTCAACACGGTCTACAACGTGCGTGAAGGCCGCCCCGGCTGGATTCTCAAGCCGCTGAACGTCTTCGTCACCACCGTGATTATCATCCTCGTGGTACTCATGATGCTCATGATGCTGCTGGGTGTAACCGTCCTGGACATGGTCGGTCAGTACGTGCCCGCGACCGTCGACATGGAGCTCATCAAGCTCATCTGGCTCAACGGCCGCTGGGTCCTCATCCTGTTCATGGCAATCGCCCTGATTACTCTGCTCTACGCGACCACCCCGAACGTGCGCCGCTTCAAACAGTGGAAGCTCTCCCCCGGTGCGGCGCTGGCGCTCTTCGGCATGAGCCTGGGCGGTTTCGGCTTCACCCTCTACGCCAACAACTTCAGCAAGTACAACGCCACCTACGGCCTGATTGGTGGTGTGATCGTGATGCTGCTGTTCATCTGGATTATGAACAACATGCTGCTCTTCGGCGCGCACCTGGACGCGGAAATTATGCTCATGCGCCAGATTATCGCCGGCGACGACGACCACGGCCACCTGAAGGTGCAGCCGCGTAGCACCTCCGCCTCGCGCGCGCTGAAGGCACGCCAGGAACGCCTCATGTCTGCCGGACGCGAATTGCAGCAGCAGGCGGCAGGTCAGGGGATGTTCCCCAAGCCGAAGGGCCCCTCCGTCGTAGCTCGCGTGCAGAAGGCGGTGGACACCAACACCGCCATGATTCGCACGATGATTGCCGATGGCAAGGAACGACTCGAAAACGGCAAGAAACAGCAGGCGAGGACTGACGCCGCCGAGGCTCAGGCTTCGGAGGCAGCCTCGGCAAAGGCGGATGCACGCGCGACCGCTAAGCCGGGCTCTTCCGCCGCAGCAAGCTCATCTGCCGAGGCAAAATCTTCCACTGAGCCGGCCCAGGAGGCACTCTTCGACCTGGGTGCCGACAATCTAGGCGCCGATAAGCCGAGCACCGACAACCCGAACGAGGCGGCCAAGAAGAACTAAGAGGCAGCCGAGCGCTCACCCACCATGCGTGTGAAGGGCGCGGGACAGAAACCCCGGTCACTAAGATAGAACTATGACCAGTGCAGAATTCTCTCCCGCGCCCTTTGCCGTACCCACCGCCGCTACGCCTGACGCCGCCGCGACCAATAATGCTGCGCCCGGCGTTACCCTACCCAACCTCGAGTACACCCTCTACCAGCCGAAGCAGCTCAAGAGCCGCATCCCGGCCCTCATGATTCACGGCTTCGCCACCCGCGGCGAACAGCTCTACGGCGGCACCGGCTGGATCCGCCAATACCTGCGCGCCGGATACCCCGTGCTAATCGTTGCCCTGCCCTACCACTCGGACGAATACCTCAAGGACCCCGAGTCCATGCACGCCATCGACTGCAAGCTCCCCGACCACACGAGTGTGCGTAGCCGAGAAATTCCCGTCGATTCGGTGCCCTCTGTCGATGCGTCGGGCCGGCCACTGACCCCCATGCACCTGTTCACCAACATGCTCGCTCGGCTACTGCGCACCGTCGCCATCGAGAACGACCTTGGCGTTGAGCTGCAGCCGCGCGCGCACGTTATCGGCTTCTCCTTCGGCGCGCGCGTCGGCTGGGAGCTTGCCCTCACCCACCCGGAGGCGGTCGTCTCCCTCACCCTGGGCGGCCTGCCCCTGCACGACCACCTCATCACCCTGCGCGCCATGCTCGAGGCGCACGAAGGTACCAGCGCCTCCGCGGGCGCGCAGACCCCGGCGGCAGACTCCACCGACGAGGCGATTGCCTCCTTCGCCTCGATTATTGATAACTCCCCCGCTCAGCCCGAGGCGCTGCTGAAGTTCGTGCGGATTCCCTTCGGCCCGTTCTTCGACGTGCCCGCGCTACGCGCCGGTTCCCCCGAGCTGCCGGCGGGCAACCCCGGTGCGCATCCGCGCGTACCCGTTGCGGTCGTGCTCGGTGACGTGGACACCATCGCCGCCGACGGTGCCGAACTCTACGACATGGTGCGCGAGGACAACCCGCTCAACCGTTTCATTCCCCTGCCCGGCCGCGATCACGTGAACGCCCTGACCTCCGGTGCCTTCCGACGCGGTGCGCTCGCCTTCGCGGCGGAAGCGGAAGCAACCGAGGCGGCAGAAGGTGCCGGGGAAGCGACGGACCCTTCATAAAACGTCACATTCACCTGGGGGCTTCACGCTCAACCCAGGGGTGCGTCAGGTATGCCTTAGCTCTTAGAATGGGAACGTATCAAAAAACCTTTATCTGCGGTTGAACCTCAGCCGCGCCTCAGCAAAGGAGCACCATGCACAAGGTTAAGGCTGTCGTAGCCCTCGCCCAGGACGCGCCCGTCACCGTCACCACCATCAACGTACCCGACCCCGGCAAGGGCGAGGCCCTCGTCAAGGTCCTCACCTGCGGCGTCTGCCAGACCGACCACCACTACGTCACCGGCGGCGTCGGCCAGGACTTCCCCTACCTGCTCGGCCACGAGTCCGCAGGTATCGTCGAGGCCGTCGGCGAGGACGTCACCGACATCGCCCCCGGCGACCTGGTCATCCTCAACTGGCGTGCCGTGTGCGGCGAGTGCCGCGCCTGCCGCAAGGGCCAGCCGCAGTACTGCTTCGCAACCCACAATGCCACTCAGAAGATGACCCTCGAGGACGGCACCGAGCTCACCCCCGCGCTGGGCATCGGCTCCTTCGCCGAGAAGACCCTCGTTGCCGCCGGTCAGTGCACCAAGATTACTGCCGACATCAGCCCCGAACAGTACGCAGCAATCGGTCTGCTCGGTTGCGGTGTCACCGCAGGTCTGGGCGCTGTTCTGAACACCGGTGAGCTCAAGCGCGGCGAGTCCGTGGCCGTCATCGGTTGCGGCGGCGTCGGCACCGCGGCTATCGCCGGTGCACAGCTGGGTGGCGCGACCACCATCATCGCCGTGGACATCGACGAAGAGAAGCTGGCCCGCGCCCGCGAGCACGGCGCAACCCACACCGTGAACTCCTCCAAGGTCGACCCCGTCGAAGCCATCAAGGAACTCACCGGCGGCTTCGGTGCAGACCTCGTCATCGACGCCGTCGGCATCGCCCCCACCTTCAAGCAGGCCTTCGAGGCACGCGACCTGGCTGGCCGCGTCGTGCTCGTGGGTGTGCCCGCACCCGGCACCACCTGGAACATCCCGCTGGACGAGGTCTTCGGCCGCGGCGGCTCCATCAAGAGCGCCTGGTACGGCGACACCCTGCCCTCCCGCGACTTCCCCGAGTTCGTGGACCAGTACCTGCTCGGCCGCCTCGATCTGGACAGCTTCGTCTCCGAGCGCATCAGCCTCGAGGACGTCAACGAGGCCTTCGAAACCATGAAGACCGGCCGCGTGCTGCGCTCGGTCGTGGAACTCTAGGAGCGTAGCGTGAGCGAACGTATTGAACGAGTCGTCACCTCCGGCACCTTCTCGCTGGACGGCGGCTGCTGGGACGTCGACAACAACGTCTGGATTGTCGGCAACGACTCCTCGGTCATCATCATCGATCCCGCCCACGACGTCGACAAGATTTCGCGAACCGTCGCGGGCCGCACCGTGGAGAAGATTCTGCTGACCCACGCCCACGACGACCACATCCGCAGCGCCAAGGAGGCGGCAGAACGCTTCGGCGCACCCGTCTACCTGAACCCCGCCGACCGCGTGCTCTGGGAAATGGTGTACCCCTCCTGGGACTTTGACCACGAACTTGCTGACGGCGACGTGGTGCGCATCGGCGACACCGAGCTGACCGTACTGGCGACCCCCGGCCACTCCCCCGGCTCCGTGTGCTTCTACGCACCCACCCTCAGCTGGGAGAACAGCGAAGGCGTCGTCTTCTCCGGCGACACCCTCTTCAACGGCGGCCCCGGCGCAACCGGACGCTCCTACAGCGATTTCGACACCATCATCGAGTCGATTTCCACCCGTCTGCTGACTCTGCCTGAGTCCACCGCGGTCCTCACCGGCCACGGCGACAGCACCGGCATCGGTCTGGAGGCGCCCGAGCTGCCCGCATGGATCAAGCGCGGCCACTAAGCGTGTGCCCGCGCGGCACGGCTGCCCTCGCGGCTACCCGCACAGCGCGGCGCTACGCGGCACAGCACTAAAAAGCGGAAGACCCCGCCACCTGCACGCAGGTGGCGGGGCCTTCCGCCGTATCGGGAAACGCGAAGGGTTAGGCGTCCAGGGGAGCCAGCTTCTCCTCGTGCTCCTCACGCCACAGGTAACCGTACAGGTGCCCCAGCGCAAAGTACATGGTCGCCACAATCACCGGCACCATGAACGCGTTGCGGTAGTACGGGGCGTCGCCCATGTAGCCGCCCCACATGCATCCCATCGCCATGCCGATGCCCAGCATCGAACGGGTGAAGAAGCTTGCCTGTGCGTCGGGAATATACTTCAGCGAGCGGCTCAGCGACAGCTCATGGCCGGCGAAGGCCACACCCAGCGTCGCACCGCACAGGACCAGTGCATAGAAAATCGTTGACGTATCCACACTCGTCGGCAGGTACAGGGCGGCCAGGACCAGCAGAATTCCGCTCAAAAGCCAGCCGTGCCACGGGTTAATGGACTGCCCACCCAAAATCACGGGGAAAGCCACCAGAACCATCGATCCCGTTCCGACGGCCACCATCGCCATGAACATGTTCATCGACCCCTGCATAAGCGCGAAGCCCAGCAGACCCGAGCCCACGGAGCCCACGCATCCGCCCAGTAGCACCAGGCCAATCACCAGTACCGCAGTCTGCAGGCTCGGACGCGTCATGCGCACCCGCGCGCTCGCCGTCTTCAGGCGAGACACATCCGGTAGGAGATTCGGGGCCACGAAAGCCACCAGGAGCAGGAGCACATCCAGACCGATGGTAATCCAGAAGCCCGAATATTCGTGGTTAGGCGCAATGTAGGCGTCGCCAATCCAAATCATCAGGGCCGCTAACGGGTGCATCGACAGGTTCGCGGTGGTACCCCACGAGACGGCCGTCGCCAACCGCTCGTCGCTATACCGGTAATTCCGGCGATACAACGATTCAAGAGCGAACGGAGTCCACGGCGGGGTCGTAAAGCCCATCGCCACGCAGGAGAGCGCATGGTAAAGGGTACTCACATTGTTCGGATCCACCGTCAGACGCCAGCCGATGACCAGCATGTTCGCTATCGCTGCGATGTTCAACACCGACGTGATACCCAGAAGAAACTGCAGGCCCAGGGCCCGCACCAGCATGGGCCCCATCATCACCTGAACCGAGTACGCACCGGCAAAAGCCGCCACCGCGTAACCGGCGTCGTGCACGCTACCCAGGTGGCTCGCCAGCAGAATATACAGGGCAAACGCCGAAGATGCCGCGGGAATGTGGAACAGAATGGTCAGGACGCTACGCGCAAATCCCTCATCGCGCAAGATATCACGCAGGTACTTGCGCTGCTCACGGCCGTTTCGCCAAAACAGCGCCCAATGCTGACGCACGATGTTCGATACCGAGTCGTCCTTATTGACCTCATCATCCGAGGGCAGAGGGAGGGGCCTCACCTCCTGCAACACGTGGTCGTTGTTACGCACCACATCGGTGAGGGGACCGCCCGGAGCGGAGGGAACCCCCGTGCCGGAGGTAGGCTGCACGTGTAGCTCGGGAGGAGGAGTCACCTTCATAGTGTGCGGAGGAACCCCCGGTACGTGAGCACCGGGGGTGGGTGACGCGTCCTCGGGGTGAGCCGCGGGGCGCGCTGAATCCTGATTCCTACGCTGAGGTGTTGGGGTCATGGTCTCTCTCGTGATTAATCCGCCGGTTCTCGACGCGTCAACGTTCGAGGGCGGAGGTATGCCTAATAGGAGTTTACCCTCACCGAGGAGCCACGCTGTCCCTTTTCCACCACGATCTGGGTCGGAATACGGTTCTTCATCTCTTCAACGTGCGAAATAAGGCCGATGGTGCGACCGTTCTCACGCAGAGACTCGATGGTGTTCATCACCGTATCCAGGGTTTCGGAGTCGAGCGTACCGAAGCCCTCGTCGATGAAGAGGGTGTCCAGCTCGATTCCGCCGTTGTTCGACTGCACTACCTCAGCCAGTCCCAGGGCCAGGGCCAGGGAAGCCAGGAAGGACTCACCGCCGGACAAGGACGCGGCGTCGCGCGGTTCTCCCGTCCAGGTGTCCGTGATGTTCAGGTTCAGGCCACCGCCGCTACGGCTTCCCTTAGCGCGGTGGTCGCTGAGCTTCATACCGTAGCGACCGTCGCTCATGCGCTGCAGGTGCTTATCCGCGACGTCCAGGATCCGCTCGAATTCACCGCCGAGCACGTAGCTCACCAGGTCCACCTGGTGCGTGTACCCGCCGAGGGTGTCGCCTCGGGCCGCGGCGGCGAGGGCCCCCAGCATCTCGGCCCGATCGTAGCGTTCGGCCGTCCGTTCGCGGAAGGCGACAAACTCGCTCCGCAGGGCCCGCAGGGAACGCACGATGCCTTCCCTCTCGCCCTCTCGGCGAACGAGGTGCTGCACCCGCTGGCGCAGTTCCTCGATGCGTCCCCTGAGTTCCTGCTGGTCATCCGGGGCCTGTTCGCCCGCGGCCACGCGAGCCGCGACCTCGACCAGGGCTTTGCGGCCCAGGCTTTCGTTCACGCGGGCGGACTCCAGCTCGTAGTCGTTCACAGCCTTCTCGAGGGCCAGAATCTGAGCCTCCGTTCGCTCGGCCGCAATGACCCCGGCGGAATCGGCAAAGGGCGACTCCTGGAGCAGCCCCTGAACCTCGACGAGGTGCTTAGAGTGCTCCTCCGCCGCGCGGTTCAGCAGCAGGGAGCCCTGTTCCTCGCGCTGGGCGAGGGCGCGGTAGTTCTCAAGTGCCTCAATACGCTGGGCAAACGGAACGCAGGCCCTGGAAGACGCCAGCTCTCGGGCCAGGGCGTCACGGCGTTCGAGGCTTTCGCGATGGAGGGCCTGGGCCTCGGTGAGGGCATCGTGCAGGGTGCTCCGGGTCTCTTCGGCGGCCTTCTGTTCGGCCTCCGCCTGAGCCTGGCGCTTGCGCAGGGCGTCGCGCTCGGCGAGACGGGTCGTCGTCTGCTGAACCCGTTCGCGGGCCTGGGCCAGCTGCCGGGCGCTCTGCTCGGGATCCGTGCGTTCCTGGGCCGCGAGGGTTTCGCTCTGGCTACGGGCGCGGGCCAGCGCCTCAGAAGCCCGGTGATACGCGAGGGTGGCCTTTTCCTTCTCCTCCTCGCGAGCGCGGGAGGCCTCGTGGGCGCGGTCTTCACGGGTCTTGGCTGCGTCCAGATCGGTCTGCTCGACGAGGCTCTCGTCCTCGCGGGCACGGGCGGGGTTGGGATGCTCCGCGGAACCGCACACCGGGCAGGGTTCCCCCTCGGTCAGCTCGCGGGCGAGCAGGGAGGATGCCTGGGCCAGTCGCTGCGCCTGCAGGCTCCTGAAGGCGTCGGTCGCCTCGATAGCGGCTCGGGCGGCTTCCTCCCAGCGTTCCTGAGCCTTCTGCCGGGTGCCGAGGGCTCGTTCCGCTTCCTTCTCGGCCTCGGCGACGGCCCGCCGCGCGGCGTCAATATTCTGCTGGGCCTGCTGGGCTTCGCGGTGCGCCTTCTCGGCGTCCTCGGCCCCGCGGAGGGCAAGAGCGTGCTCTTCCTCGGCCTTCTCGTAGGCCTTCAGGTTCTCCTGAATTTCCCGTGCCCTGGCACCCAAGGTTTCGAGCTTCTGGGCGGCGCTTTCGACCTTCTGGGCCAGCTGCTCGCTCCGGGTTTGGGCCTGTCGGACAGTGCGCTCCTCCTGGGCCAGCTGATCGTCGCGCTTGTGCAGGGCGCGCAGGGAGGCGAGGGTCGCGTCGAGATGCCGGCCGCGGGCCTCCGCGGGGTCTTCAGCCGTACGCGTGGCGAAGAGCTCCTCCTCGGGGTAGGGCACGGCGTCTTCCGCGGGATCCTCCCCCGCACGCAGGGCACGGAGCAGGCTCTCGCGGGCGGTCTTCAGGGTGCCGGCGTACTCGGCCTGCCGGGCGCGCTGTTCCTCGATGTCCTGTTCCTCAACGCGCAGCTGGGTGTAACGCGCGGTGAGCGGGGCGGCGGCGCGGGCATCCGCAAGCTCCTTCACGCGTGCTTCGTGCGGTTCCCGTTCCTCAACGAGGCGTTCACGGCGCGCGATGAGCTGTTCGTACTCGCCCCAGTCCTTGCGAAGCTGAAGGCGCTCGTTGAGGGTCTGGGCGTGACCGTCAGCTTCGCCGGCGAGGCGGGACTGTTCCCGGCCGTCCCGCGCGGAGGCGGTGCGCGCCTCCTCGATACCGGAGGCGATCCACGCGTCAAGGGTTTCGGCGGCGACGGTTTCGGGGGCGATCGTATCCGTGGCTTCTGCGGTCTCCGGCCCACCGTCGGCGGGGGATGCTTCGGCCGCCTCCCCCTCGGGGGTGAGCGGGGTGAGGCTTTCGCGAAGAGCCTCCATACCACTCCGGGCACGATTGAGATAGCCGTCGAGGGCCTGTTCATCGTTGGCAACGTCCTGCCGGGCCTGCTTTGCCTCCTCGAGAAGCTCGGCGTACATGGCCTCGATGTGATCTACGGGGAACATCTTCTTGAGCAGTTCTTTACGCTCTACCGGCTTGGACTTGAGGAATTGCGCGAACTGCCCCTGCGCGAGGAGCACGACCTTGAGGAATTGTTCGCGGTTGAGGTGAATACGCTCCGCGATGACGGCGTTGACCTCTTTGACCTGGGAGGCAATGGGCTTCCAGGCCTTATCGTCCTCCGGGTTGCCTCCGGGAAGCAGCTCCTCCACGGTGGCGGTGGCGGCCTTGACGGTCATCTGTCCGGCGCGCTTGCCGCGGGTGATGGGGTGGCTGTACACGGGGGTGCGGTTAATGCGCAGGCGGCGGCCCTGCAGGGTGAGGTCAAGGAAGACGCGGGGCGGGGTGTTGCTGCGTGCCGCGTAGGTGGAGTAGAGCTGCGCGGGGTCGCGGTCGCCGGTGGTGCCGCCGTAGAGGGCGTAGCAGATAGCGTCCAGGATGGTGGTCTTACCGGCGCCGGTGGGACCGTTGAGCAGGAAGACTCCGGCAGCGTTGAGGTCGCCGAAGTCGATGGTCTGCCGGTCGGGGTATGCCATGAAGGCTTCAAATTCGAGGCGGTGCAGAATCATGCGTGGTCTTTCTGAGCGGTGACTCGGTCGGCGATATCGGTGATGACGGCGCGTTCGGGGTCGGTGAGGGGACGCTCGCGAACGTAACGGTGGAATTGGTCGAAGAGGTCCACGGGGTTAATCTTCTGGCTGAGCGGCGGAGCGGTGGGTTTTTCGATGGCTTCGCGGGTGCTGCGGTAGCTGAAGTGCGAGATGGTTTCGTACCGCTTGCGGAGCGTGTCGACCGCGCCGACGGGAAGGGTCTCGTCGGTGAGCTCGATGCGGCAGTAGTAGCCGCGCTCGTAGGGGGTGTATTCGGGGTTGTTGAGCAGATCGTCCATGGTGCCGCGGAGGGTTTTCATGGGAACGCGGGTCGCCCATTCATGCCCGGTGATGACGGGCTCACGTTCGGGTGTGAGCTCGATGAGGTAGGCGCCGTTGCGGTTGGTTTCTTCGCTGAAGGAGAAGCCGAGGGGGGACCCGCTGTAGCGAATAGTGGGGGTGACGGGGTACCGCTTATGAATGTGCCCGAGGGCTACGTAGTCGAAGCTGTCGAAGAGGGATGCGGGAACCCAGTCGATGCCGCCGACGCTGATGTCGCGTTCGGAGTCGCTGCGGGGCGTGGTGTCGGCGTTGCCTGCGGTGTCGCTGACGGTTGCGTGGCTCATGACGATGACGCGGTCGGCACCTTCGCCGCGAGCTCGACGGTCGGCGATGTCCGCGCGAATGGCATCGGTGACGGCGCCGAGGACGGCGCGGTGAGTGGGCTCAACCCCGAGTGCGGTGGCGTGCAGGCGCGGCGCAAGGTAGGGAATGGCGTAGACGTGCACGCGCTGGGCCCCCTCGACGAGTTCGACGGGGCGGGTGGCGTCCTCGAGAGTGGTTCGGATGTGCACGCCCGAGGCTTCGAAGAGTGCTGATCCGTAGCTGAGGCGGCGGAAGGAATCATGGTTGCCGGAGCTGAGGATAACCTGCACGCCGGCCTGGACGAGGCGGGTGAGAGCCCGGTCGAGCAGGGTGGTGCTTTCGGCGTTGGGGATGCTGCTGTCGTAGACGTCCCCGCTAATGAGGAGGGCGTCAACGCCTTCGGCCCGAACGTAGTCGAGCAGTTCGTCGATGAACTGCCGGTGCTTGTCGGTGAGAGGGCTGCGGTGAAAGGTGCGGCCGAGGTGCCAGTCGGAGGTGTGCAGAATCTTCATGGTTTCAGTATGGCACCGTTGAGAAAAGTGCGCCCCGCGGTTCGTCATTCACGGCGTAGGCGCTCACGCGGAGCGGGGGCTCCGTCCTCAAGGCCTCCCACGCACGGAG
>FLSH01003655.1_pt1 | contig 25251 bp, 13 predicted proteins | sample 1550441 | NCBI WGS metagenome assembly FLSH01 (sample SAMEA4031756, study PRJEB14383) | metagenome | biome: human; feature: oral; material: saliva | place: Philippines | collected 2014 | reverse complement strand
TGTTACTCCCCGAACTTGTTCATCTGTTACCTTGTCTTCTTTCACACACAACTTGTTCACCCGTCTACTCGTCAACTTGTCAACTCGCCATGTTACTCCCCGAACTTGTTCATCTGTTACCTTGTCTTCTAACACAAGCAACTTGTTCACCAGTCAACTCGTCAACTTGTTAACTTACATCGTTACCCTGTCCCTCGTTAACTTAGTCACAAAAAAAACGGAAGAGCGTCAGCTCTACCGTTATCTCCGAATTACCATCGTCTCCCGACGCTGATTTTTCTCAATCTTTACCTAAAATATAACTAAAAACCTAAATCTATTACTAACCTAAACAAATCTTCTTTCTAACATGAATAATCCTGAGCAATCTTCAATACCTGTAAAAGACTAAACCTTGTAATCAGCTATGTCGCTCTTGAATTACAATGCAAAGGTAGGAATAATACACATATCATCAAAATTAAACAGCAAAAAATAACAATCTATCAGTTAATTCTTGATTTACATCAAAGGCGATGTGCAATTATAGTAGACTTTTTCTTGTTTTCTTATATTATATCCCCTCATTTCCTTATAATATATAAGGTGGAACAAATCGACCGTTGACTGTCCACAAACAAAGCAGACAGAGCAAGGCCGAAGAGATTAGGAAGCAAAAGAGGAAAAGACCACCTCGCAGCTACAAAACCCCTTAAAGCAGAACAGGCAACCATCGACAGGCGAAAAAACCAAAACCAACTTTCCTGTCATATCTGTCATTCTATAACCTTATCTAACCCATTCACTCACAGTAGGGTTACACGAAATGTTAAAAGTGACAGCAACTTAATTATAAAATAAACTCGTATATAAGCTGTAATAATTCCTCCTTTTCTTTGGCACCATCACCCCCTTCATAATTCAAAAGAACCAAAGGCTAAAATCCTCTCCCACCCTTCATCGCCCATCACAACAATTCATCACCACCCAACACTCACCACCCTTCACCCAACACTCACCACCCTTCACTCCCTTATCACTATTCATCACCACCCAACACTCATCACCCAACACCCAACACTCACCACCCAATAATTATCCCCCAAAATGTTTCTTTTTATAAGAATTATTGTACTTTTGCATGGTAAAAGATACAAAGGACGTTTATAAGACATTCTCTTATAGACAGTAAGAATTGCTTTCAGATAACAGACAAGACAATGAGCAAGCAAGTATTTCAGACAGACTCCCGTCAGCGTTGGAGTTATTTTAAGTGGACCCTACGTGTAGTCCTTACGATTCTCTCACTCTTTGGAATCGTTTTCTTAGCAATGTTTGCCTTGGAGGGCAGCCCACAGATGCCTTTCCATCACGACTATCGAAATGCGGTGTCAGCCTCATCTCCTTATACCAAGGACAACAAGACGGCAACACTCTATAAGTCGTTTCGTGACTTCTTCAAGGAGAAGAAGATGCATAATAACTATGCGAAAGCTACCATCAAGAAGCAACGATTTGTGGGAAAGGCGGACAGTCTGACGCAGAAATACTTTCGAGAGTGGGACGACCCACGGATTGGTGTGCGCTCGGCATGGTATGTAAACTGGGATAAGCATGCTTATATCTCACTGAAGAACAATATACGACACCTGAATATGGTGCTGCCAGAGTGGTTCTTTATCAATCCTAAGACCGACAAGGTGGAATATAGGCTTGACAAGCAGGCGCTGCGCTTGATGCGTAAGGCTGGTATTCCTATCCTTCCAATGCTCACGAATAACTACAACTCCGACTTCCATCCAGAAGGTATCGGACGTATCATGCGTGATAGGAAGAAGCGTACAGCACTCATCAATGAGATGGTCAAGAAATGTAAACATTATGGTTTTGCAGGTATAAACCTTGACTTAGAGGAACTCGACATACAAGACAACGACCTCCTCGTTGAGTTAGTCAAAGACTTCGCACGTGTTTTCCATGCAAATGGACTCTATGTAACACAGGCTGTTGCACCTTTCAACGAGGATTATAACATGCAGGAACTGGCAAAGTATAACGACTATCTCTTCCTCATGGCCTACGATGAACATAATATGGGGAGCCAGCCAGGAGCTGTCAGTTCGCAACGTTGGGTGGAGAAGGCTACCGACTGGGCGGCTAAGAACGTTCCGAACGACAAGATAGTACTCGGTATGGCAACTTACGGATATGACTGGCCTAACGGGGAGACGGCTTCGACGGTGTCATTCGACCAGACAATGGCTACAGCACTGGACGCAGATGCAAAGGTAAAGTTCGATGATGACACCTACAACATTAACTTCTCGTATCAAAACACTGATGATGGAAAGATTCATCAGGTGTTCTTTACTGATGCTGCGACTACCTTTAATATCATGCGTTTTGGTGCTGAATATCATCTCGCAGGCTATGGTCTGTGGCGTTTGGGTACTGAAGACAAACGTATATGGCGTTTCTACGGTAAGGATATGTCGTGGGAGAATGTGGCAAGGATGTCTGTCAAGAAGCTGATGCAGCTTAACGGCACCGATGATGTTAATTTCGTTGGAGCAGGAGAAGTGCTGGAAGTAACAACGGAGCCGCACCCTGGAAATATATCAGTGACAATAGATAAGGATAACCGCCTTATCTCTGAGGAGTATTATCACTCCCTTCCGTCAACATATACCATCCAACGACTTGGTAAATGTAAGGATAAACAACTCGTTATCACCTTCGACGACGGACCAGACAGCCGCTGGACACCTACCGTGCTGAGTACGTTGAAGAAATATAATGTCCCTGCTGCGTTCTTCATGGTGGGACTGCAGATGGAGAAGAACCTGCCTTTGGTGAAGCAAGTATATGACGCTGGGCACACTATCGGCAACCATACCTTCACCCACCATAACATGATTGAGAACTCCGACAACCGCTCTTATGCCGAGTTGAAGTTGACAAGAATGTTGATAGAGAGCGTCACAGGACATAGTACAATCCTGTTCCGTGCTCCATACAATGCCGATGCCGACCCGACAGACCATGAGGAGATATGGCCAATGATAGTGGCAAGTCGACGCAACTACCTCTTTGTGGGTGAGTCTATCGACCCTAATGACTGGCAACAGGGCGTAACGGCTGACCAGATTTACCAACGTGTCATTGATGGTGTGCACCATGAAGACGGACATATCATCTTGCTCCATGATGCGGGTGGTGACACACGTAAACCTACGATAGAAGCCCTCCCTCGTATCATTGAGACCCTACAACATGAAGGTTATCAGTTCATCTCTTTGGAACAATACTTAGGGATGAACAAGCAAACCCTGATGCCTGCTATCAATAAGGGAAAGGCTTACTATGCCATGCAAACCAACCTCTGGCTGGCAGAGATGATTTATCATGTATCCGACTTCCTCACGGCTCTCTTCCTTGTCTTCCTTGTCTTGGGTATGATGCGCCTCGTGTTCATGTACGTGTTGACGTTCAGAGAGAAGCGAGCAGAGAACCGACGCAACTATGCACCGATTGATGCTGCTACGGCACCAGCTGTCTCTATCATCGTACCGGGATATAATGAAGAGGTGAATATTGTGCGTACCATCACTACGCTCAAGCAACAAGACTATCCTAACCTACATATCTACTTCGTCGATGATGGTAGTAAAGACCATACCCTCGAACGTGTGCGTGAGGCTTTCGATACCGATGATAAGGTTACTGTACTCGCTAAGAAGAATGGTGGTAAGGCATCGGCACTAAACTATGGTATCGCTGCTTGTCGCTCAGAGTATGTGGTTTGTATTGATGCCGATACTCAGCTGAAGCAGGATGCAGTAAGTAGACTGATGAAGCACTTCATTGCTGACAAGGATAAACGCATTGGTGCAGTGGCAGGAAACGTGAAGGTGGGTAACCAAAGGAATATGCTCACCTACTGGCAAGCTATTGAATACACCAGCAGTCAGAACTTTGATCGCATGGCTTACTCTAACATCAATGCCATTACCGTTGTACCTGGTGCTATCGGCGCATTCCGTAAAGAGGTGATTGAAGAGGTAGGAGGATTTACCACTGACACCTTAGCAGAAGACTGCGACCTGACGATGAGTATCAACGAACATGGTTACATCATTGAGAACGAGAACTATGCTGTGGCAATGACAGAAGCCCCAGAGACACTCCGCCAGTTTGTTAAGCAACGTATCCGTTGGTGCTTTGGAGTGATGCAAGCCTTTTGGAAACATCGCTCCTCACTCTTCTCTCCATCGAAGAAGGGCTTCGGACTATGGGCTATGCCTAATATGCTTATCTTCCAGTATATCATCCCAACCTTCTCACCATTGGCAGATGTACTGATGCTCATTGGTCTCTTCTCTGGCAATGCCTTGCAGATATTCTTCTATTATCTCATCTTCCTTCTCATTGACGCAAGTGTGTCTATCATGGCTTACATCTTTGAAGGCGAGCGGTTATGGGTACTCCTATGGGTTATCCCGCAACGTTTCTTCTATCGTTGGATTATGTATTACGTCCTCTTCAAGAGTTATCTCAAAGCAATCAAGGGTGAGCTGCAGACATGGGGTGTCCTCAAACGCACCGGCCATGTTGGTGAGTAGCAGCCTCCCCCCTGCTGCAAAGGGTGGTAATCCATAAGTGTCTCCATACAAACAGGGGGGAGGGCTTTTTATTAAGCTATCTACGACAAGTTACTTATTATCCACGTTTTTTAATCTGTCCTCCATCTCTTTAAGGAGCTGTTTACGCTGTTTCATGTTCGTTATAGCCTGTTTAGTGCCATCTTCCAAGCTCGTTTGATGAATATGGACATTGTTCTTTTCATCGTGTTTCACGAAGAAGACGCCACGAAACCGTTGATAGACATTGATTGGGAAGAACTCTTGTAAGACATGATAGGCACCCTTAAAGCGTGTTGGTATCAGTCTGTTGAAAGCAGGAGTCATAGGGAGATAGACAGAAGCATCGGTCGAAGCGTTAAGACAATACTCTAAACTATTAGCAGGTGCTTTGTTTATTGCAGAGTCCTTCATGCCGAATGTTATATCTGTCGCAATCGCATCGCCACCTTCTGTGACGAGGAGTAAGGGACAATAGTCGTTGCCATAGGCCTTTCGCAGATAATTTCCCATAGGCAAGCAAGGTACGGCAGGATAGGTAGACACAGGGTTTACATGTATGGCATGGGAATAGATAAACACCTTCTCACGCTTATCTTTGGCACACCTATCTATCAAGAACTTCGCACAGAGAGCCATCGTAGAGTCACGCTGGGCATACCTTTCAAAAGAAGGAGTCTGCTGATGCTGTACATTCAGCTTTAAGACAAAGTCAAAACAGGCCATTTCGTCATCAGAAAGTAGCTTAGCTATTTCCGCACGGTGCTTATCAAGATAATTGACAGCGTCAGCCAGTTTGTCTTTCATTATCATTACAGCAAGTCTGTCAGCCTCTGGGATGTGTTGTTCCTTATTAAGTGCAGCGATGAAATCAAACAGATGGAGGGTAGACGACATACTTATCGTCTTTTGATGTGTATAGTCAATACCAAACAACCGCACCTTATCACTATCTGCCCTACCCCGATTATAAGTCCTAAGTACGTTTAAGAGTGCACTTACTGCTGGGTGAGGAACCAAGGAGGAGTCCATTGTGAAGCTATCATCTTGTATATAACGATTAAAGAAAAGTGATTTTCCTAAGGGGAACTCCATCAAGACCAATCTACAATCATGCCGTTTGACAGACGCTTCAATCAGTCTGGTAACAAAGCTTTTAACGTCAGAGTTACCATGTAAAGACTCTCCTAAACCAATTATTCTCTTGTCTCTGAGTCCGTCTATCTGTGCCAGGTCGAAACAATGATTACTGTCCTCACGAATAAGGTTGAGACCACCCTCCACCCTCAAAGGAGCAAGTGTCCTAACGGGATAATCGTCGATAGGCTTATTATCAAGTGTCACCTCCAGTTTTGAGAAGGCGATATACGCATCTTTCCTCTCCTCGCCTAAGACGTTGATACCTATATTCAATGAAGACGCATTAGTCAGGTTTATATGTGTCGAATATGTTTTGAGGACAGAGTCAGGCTTACAGATGAATGATCCTGTTGCCACCACCTTCTCTTCTTCATCAATCGCTTGCAGCGTTAGGACCACACGCTTTAGTCCACTCCCCTTACATTCAAGGCCTACCACACCCTCTTTAAGATTGTCGTGGGGCAAGAGGATTCTATGAGAGAACTCCGTTCTTAATCTGTCTACAATTGGAATTTCCTTTATGTACCGCCTTGCGTACAACGTTCGCATTGGTCCCTTAACACCCCAAGTTAGTGTGTAGAGCGCTAAGGCAGCGTTCTCTATCCAGCGATAGGGGCGCAAAGAGTCTGGTAACATCTTAAAGTCTAAGTCATACGCCCTTGTGTAGTTTTGCTTTCCCGACTGTGCTATACATGGTATTGCAGTGCTGATAAGGATTAATATCACTAAGAGCTTGTCTTTCAATGTAATATTTCTAATATTCATGTTATGCTATTTATGTATAAACGAGTAGCTTAGCAGGCCTCACCCCCGGCCCCTCTCCGAATGGAGAGGAGAGTGATTACCGAGTCCGCCATGTGCTTGTCTATATCCTTCCTTGTGTATCCCTTTATGCACCGACAGGCCTCCCTGTGCGTTCAGGTCAGCATCGTCAGCTGCGGTTATCATTCTTTTGTCCCACCAACAAGAGCACAGTGAGCGTGATTCAGCCCCATCTGTATTACCCGAGGAGCGTCCACTAATTGAACCATATCATCCCCTTCAGCTGAGCAAGATACTTGTTAAGGTCTTTTGCATTATCGTCCGTTAAGAAGAAATACATAAAGACATATCTATAATCCTTACCTATCACAACACAACGAGCACGGGTGAACTTATCCCTACACTCCTGTTGTTTTGTGTCAATAGGATACATCAGCATATAGTCAGCATTAAAGTACTGCTTAGCAAGAGAGGCTGGATAGTCAGTGAGAAGCATCTTTATTTCGTCAACCTCACACGGTTCTGCAACTTTACACATCTTATCCACCTGCCATTTCAGGTCGCACTTAATATCGCCGTAGATGTTCATATTTATCTTTCCACCCGTAGGGAGCGGTGTGAGGTCATCGCTACTATTCCCACTCCGAATCGATGTCTTCAAATAGAGCTCACAGTCTTTATCTTGATGAACGATACTGGCATCCGATTGAGCAATAATATGTCTAAATATACACCCCTTAGTGTCACAAGGCAGTTGACTGGGTACGTATCCCCTACTCCTTATCAGTTTGTAAGGTTGTTTGATGTTAAGTCTGATGTTCTGCTGTTCGCACTTGCCCTCTATCGTGGGTGGGTTCCATTTAAAAAGTTCAGTAGTATCAAGGTCTTCTTCTGTCACCTGTGCCCAAACTGTTGGTACACAAAGGAGTTGTAAAAGGATAATACAGACAGCTTTCATCCCTCTTGAGCCGAAGAATGACACAAGTCTTGTTCTGAGATCTTTCTTCATAACCATAATGTATTAAGTTAATAAGGCAACTATCTTAATTATTCTCAATTACAGAAGACTACTTTCTCAAGTCAGGCTTCTTCGTAGTAGCATCTTCGATGACGAACGAGTTGCCCTGTTCCTTCACCTTAATATATACCACCGTGCGCTTTGTTCCCACATCCTTATAAGGTGATCTCCACAGATAAGAGACGCAGAGCCAATCATTATTCAGCGGTACAACCTTCAGTGTTCGTATATTCTCTTCATCACAGGCCTGCGCATCGATAAGGACATCAGCGTCCATATCAACACTCTTCTTCATGACCGATGGACTAACAAACTTCTCTGCAATGACGCTACTAAGGTCGCCGAGTTGAGTATAGAGAAGGCTGTTCATATAGGTTTTGTAGAAACCATAAGCAAACAGCTGTTTCTCCTTTTGGGTCTCATTCAGCTTACATACCACAGTCTTTGCCTTGCCCTTCTGTGCATAGAGGGTCTGGGGTGCAACAGCCAAGCATAGCGCTAAGCTTATTGCAAGATACAGTTTTCTGGTCATTGTGTATAGCATTAATATTGGTAAAAATTGTCTGTTTTCCTTCTCAAGTAGTATTACGACAGGTACGTAAAGGCTTAGCGACACAGATATAACTATCCGTCTTCTATCTCACTGACCACCGTCGAAATCATTAATCACCTTAGGTTTTTATGTTTCTGATTGTTTACTCGGGACAAAGATATAAAATTAAAATACGTAAAACAAATTTAATGACAATTATTTTCGGGTGGGAGAGGGAATTAGAAGGGCAGGGGGAGGAGGGCTGGGAGAGCTGGGAAGGAAGGCTGGGACGGCTGAGGTCGAGGCCTACGAGGCAGTGCCTCGTAGAACAGGGACCGCTGGGAACGGACAGGGGACCGTTGGAGACGGGGGGGAAGGCAGGCTGGGAACGGGAGCAGGGGCAGGCTGGAACGAGGGCAGGAACCGCTGGCGACGGCCTGCGCCCACTATCAGCTATCCCCTAAAAACTCACGACAAACGAGGAGCCTAACTCTAAGGAATGGAAGCAAGTATGCTTTCCTAAGGCACGATAAGGCAGGAGGTTATAATCTACCAAGAACCGAACACTGTAATGCTGGCGTGCTCTGAACATCACTGACAAACCTGTCCCGAGACCCATGCCATGGCGCGAATCGATCAACTCGTCCGTCAACTGTATATTAGGATAGAACACTGACGAGGCTAAGAGTTTACTTCCAAGGAGCCAGCGGGACGTTAGGGGGTAAGAGAAATAGGCACCACCGCCTACTTTCCACGTATCGAAGACATTATCCTCAGCCTTGACACCATCGACGATAACCGATGTGCGGGTCACTGAGAACCGTCCGCCAACACCAACATAGGGGTTGAAGAAATACGCACCCTCCACTGCTGACGTACAACCACGTGACACTTTGACATGCGACCCCTTCCCGTCAGGATACTTCCCTAACGGTTCGTTGATAAGAAAATTCAGTCCGATGAACGAGGGACGATACTTCTCTTCAAACGTCTCCTCCGTTGTAGCCTTGTTCAACCCACGTTGCTTAAAGATAAGATCGGTAAGATAATACCCCATCTCAGTGGCTACGATGCCCACGCCAGCCCCTGTCATCACATCACTCAACCAGTGTTTGTTATTCGCCATACGCATAAGACCGGTCGCAGCGGCTACGCTGTAGGCACCAATACCTATCCATGGACTCCGATAGCCATACTCTTTATTGAGCATGGTGGCGGTCATGAAGGCGGTAGCGGTATGACCAGAGGGGAACGAACGGAGGTCGGTTCCGTCGGGTCGCTCTACCTGTGCCGAGTATTTCAAGGCGTTAACAATTCCTGCCATCAACGCTACCGACATGGCATGAGAGGCAAGCATGCGCCCCCAACTGCTCCTTCCCTTCACCCCTCCTAACTTGAGTCCTAACATGACGGCAGCTGGGAGATACTGCGTGTAATTGTCTAATCGTATGTCGAAACGTGGTATATAGTCGTTCCGCAGACCACGAAATCGCTTGCTCTCGCTACGCATGATAAGTCCGTTGAGGATAAGGGGTGCACAGGTGTAGACGACTCTGTCGAGGCGTGTGTCATTCTTGTATCTTACCTTCTCACACGCCTGTCTGACCGTAGCTACCGTGTCGGCCAAACCACATGTGTCTGTCGTCACGCGCAGGCTGTCGTCTACTGCGATGGAGGATGTGTGCCGTAGGCTATCAGCCAAGGCAACAGAGGCCTCAGCAGGATGGCTAAGACTTACGAACGAGAGGATTACAAGGGTTGTTCTCAGGACTTTTAACTTTGGGCATGAAGCACAGAACGCAAGTGACAAAACGTCGAACATGGGAGTTAGAGGTTTGAGTATTGAGGTTTTAACATTTCTATCTGTGGGGGACATGATACCCCCAGTGATACTAACGGATAGAGTAGTGGGATTATTGTGAGAGGATAGTAGGAAATGTGAAGAGGACAGGGGACAGGGTATGGGGGGGGACAGGGTATGGTTAAGACAGGGTAACGAGGCAAGTTGACAGGTGGACGAGTAGACAAGTGAACAAGTTGCTTGAAACAGGAGACAGGGTAACAGAGGAACGGAGGAAAGTAACAGAGGGCATTCTTTCTCTCACAGAACTACACAGAAGAACAGAACACACAAAGGCGCACAGAGACATTAAGTCAACCGATAACACAGAACGTTTCAGCTAATAAATAGCTATTAATCCCTAATATATGGCTGTAAATTCTGTGATATCTGTCGCCTGCCAGCAGGCGTTGGTGAGTTCCCCCTGTGAGCAGAAAGGCTTCTGTTCATCTGTGAAAATCTGTGAGAGAAAAAAGATCCAACAAGCTTCATGCGTTCTAAACACCGTGAGAGAGAAAAGAACCAATGAGCCGCTTAGGCGTATGAAAAAACTTAACAAGAACGCACACGAAAGTCCCTACGTAGAGAGGGCAGCATGGGACAAAATCTAACTTGCAACTGACACGATATCAGACACATACGGAGACGGAAGAAGAAGGGCGTGTTCTTGAACGTTGAAGGGCGTGTTCTTGGGGCAAGAAGGGCGTTGTCTCGAACGTTGAAGGGCATGGTCTCCAACGTTGAAAGACGTGTGTCGGATTTGAGAGGGACGAAAATACCTGACAAAAGGGGAGAGAGGACAAGGAGAGAAAGGAGCTGACTACGAAGCAGTGCCTCGTAGAAACGGACCAAAAGAAACAAGAAACGGACCGAAGAAAACGAAAGAGCAGACCGAAAAAAACTAAGAAACAGACCGAAGAAAACGAAAGAGCAGACCGAAAGAAACGAAGAAGCGGAACAAAGAAAACGAAAGAGCGGACCGAAAGAAACGAAGGAGCGAAACAAAGGGAACAAAGGAGCGAAACAAAGGGAACGAAAGAGCGGACCGAAAGGAACGAAGATGCGGAACAAAGGGAACGAGGAAGCAGACCGAAGGGGACGGGAGAGAAGATTGCTGGAAACAAAAAAGCGGACTGATGGAAACAAAAAAGCGGACCGCTGTGGATTGGGAAGCGGTCCGCTGAAAACGGGAGGGGGGACAGGTGGGTGGGGCGAGGGACAGCTGGTGGGGGATGATGATTGCCACCAGCTGCGGGTAGGTTTTGTGGTTCTACCCTACTCTACCTTTGCTACTCTACCCTATTCTCCCCTCTCTTCTCGGCTTATTTACCAACAACAACCTTCTTGCCACCAACGATATAGATACCGTTAGGTAGACCTTCGAGGGCTGTCTCTGGGTTCACCTTACTACGAAGGAGGGCACCATAGATGCTATAGACATCTACTTTACCGCCATTTGATGGTGAGGTGAAGGTCTTGATACCAGTTGGTTCTTTGCCTGGGTCGACCTCAGAACCGTCTGAACCACAAACCTTAACCTTGATATCGTTGTTAGCAGCCTCCATCACCTTCTTAGGAATAGTGAATGTCTTAGTGTTCGCAAAGTACATGAGATTACCCTTACTATCGTAGATTTTGAAACCTACCACGTGGCTATTCTTAGCCTCCATAGTATAGGTGCGACGGCCATTAACGGTCTTCTCGTCCTTAACAACAGCCCAGCCCGCTCCGAGACTATCCTTCTTAAACTGATCCCATGAACCGAAGTCGCCCATTGAACCAACGCGTACGGCACCATTGAAGTCCTGACGCATTGTGCCAGGGGCCGCATTAGGATAGATAGCTGGGGTAGGACGGATATGATCATCTATGAAGATCATATTGTTCGCAGGCCCCTTAGGGAACTTCTGCATGAACTTCTTCGCCTCCATCCACTGTGCTCTTGTGGTGTACATGGTTGTGTTACTGTAGTCACCAATGACAGATCCGTTCACATCATAGAAATGTCCCCATGCTTCAAAGAAGCTTGAAAGGTCTTGCTTGGCTGCTACACAACACGCTTTAGCAAAGAGTAAGTAGTCGTTCTGGCCCTGACAGTTGGCTGTACCCTGTCCTTCAAGGCGGTTCTTACGGAGATAATCGAGGCAATTATGCCAGAACTGATCATCAAGACCAGACGCATGGAACATCAAATAGAGCTTGTAATACATCTGCGTTGTGCCCCATGTGCCATATTCAAACCACTTCTTCTTGTTAGCAAAGCGGTCAGCATAGGTTGAGACAGCACTCTCGCAAACTCCATCATACTTCTTACCGTCAACATCTGTATAAGAACAGTTTTCAGAGCGGCTGGTTACGCGACCCGAAGTAAACATCACCATGTTAGAGTACATATTGACCGAAATCTCCGTCATACCTGCCGTGTTAAACAGCTGCTGATGGTTATGACCGAACTCGTGAGCAGGACCCCAGAGTGTACCATTGCCCCACTTCATCTTATCGTAGTTGAGTACATCACCCAAAGTGTTGTAGTTATAGTAGGTACCACCCGTCGTAGCATACATATAACCATGGTCGACAGCAGTAGCGTTGAGCACGTTGTTGCACTTATCACGCTTAGCGGCACGGAAGCCCATGAGGTCGTCTTCACGCTGTACGATGCTGTTCCAGATTTCAACCAACTCCTTCATGTGAACAGGAGTATAGCGCTTGCAATCATCACCAGGCATGTTCATGACAATCAGTTCGCCCTTCATATTGAACGCCTTAGCCCATACAAGGCCGTCAGACTGCATTGTCTGCCAGTCTTCGTTGGTGTTACCCTTAGTGAGGTCGAAGTATCCATTCACCTTACCACCCTCGATGTGGATGTTCATAGGCTTATAGTCTTTGAGAGACTTACCGTTGTTGAAGGTACGACCGATATAGTTAACAAACACGTTGTTCTCGCCCTGATTGAGGATAATGTTCAGTCCCTTCTTCAAGTTATAATACTTACCAGCACTGCGTGTACCCAATGGTACGAGTTCAATCTGCACTGTTGCATTCTGTGGAATATCATCGCCAAGGAAGATGAAGAGGTCCTCGCCATCACGAGCCGTGATACCTGTAGGGTTCGTCATGCTACCATAATCGTAGCCAATACCCATTGAACGCGCCCAAGCACCATAGTTATTCTCGCTGTAAACCTTATAATCAGCGATGCGGAAGAGCTTCTCCCAGTTGCGACCACTTGGATAAACAGTCCAGCTCTGGTTCTTTATCTTCAACACAACCTCCTGTAGTCCCTGTGGCACACCCTCGGTAGTCATCTGCGCCTTCAACGCCTCATCGGTCATCGCCTTTGTAGCGGCAGTAACCTCCGTAGCAGCACTGTTAGTGAAATACTTAGCCACCTTCTCAGCATAGACATCCACATTCTTGGTCAAGTCGACACGAGTCTTGTAAGCCTCCTGCTGCTCCTTGAGCTTAGCAGGGTCAAGTGTAACCTCCTTAAAGACCCACTTATTCGCCTCGTTATGCGTGTACCAGCCTACAGGATGGTATCCCTGACTCTCAGCACAATGGATACCAACATTATTAGCATCGACCATCTCGAAAGCCAACACGTATGGATCGTCCGTATTACGTTGGAGGTCAAAGCCAGTGCCCTTCCCCTCAGCTGTCGTATAAGAGCGACTTGTCTGCCCATTCTGAGGAACGATATACTTTCCTGTCACAGCATTCTGGAACACGTAGCGGCCGTTAGCCAACCTTTCTAACTTCCAATAATAAGAGTAATCACTGCTGTTAAAACCCGAGGTTGACAATTCGCCAACAATAAAGTCCTCACGCATCGCCCTGTCATAGGTGTCAGAAACAATCTGATAGTACTTTGTGAGATCCTTTGTTGGGTCTACCACCTTGGTCAGCTGAGCCAGACGGGCAAGCACCTGCTCGTTTGTAAGCGTCGTCACAGGGTCGAAGCGGAACTCACTTGGGCCAACTGCTCTAATACCATTATCCATCAATGGTTTCCAACGAACGATATCCTTCTGAGCATCGAGGTGCCAGCACCAATCTTCAGCATTACTATTATAGATATTGAAGTAAGACTTACCTGTCCCACTTGACTCTGTCTGATAAATAATCCTGAACTTGTAAGCATCATTGGCCGTCTTATAGACCTCATTATTTTGACCCACACTCTGAACGTACTTAGCATTCTTCAGACTCTGAATGGTGTATCTGTCGCCCTTAGCATGTAGTAAGAAGAGGTCAGAGAAGTCGGTTGATGGACTGCTATAATGCTGCCCATGTAAGGTGCCTTTACCATCGACAAAGACATGCAGATCAGTACCTTTTTGACGCTTGTCATTAACAATATAATAAACTCCCGGTTTGAGTTTCTGATTCTCTCCATCAGCAGTTGGCGCCGCAGAGAGCATCGAAGCTTTCGCAACACTTGGCACAGCAGCGGTCAGAGCCAGTGCTGCCATGAGTGTCTTCTTGCGTAAAAATCTTTCGAATAACATAGATGTATTTAATAAGTAGTTGTTTTTTAGGTTTCTCTTCGGTAAGTATCAAGTTTGCTTTCACCCCTTTTTAGGACAGTGCGGAGGCTCCGCACTTGTGGTGTTCACGCCCCGCACCTTTCGTGCGAAGGTGTAGCACATCACCTGAATAGTATATTAACGAAGACAACCCACTGGCATAGGGGGACTATGCCAGTAGGTTGGTAAATAGAGATTACAGACCTAACTGTTCCTTCTTCCAAGCCTCATCGTGATAAACATAGAGGTGGAGTTCAGCGAGATACCAGTAAGATGAGCCACCACCATTATTGATATTCGAACCGTTCTTACGCTGTGTAGGTTCGAAGCGGATATGGGTGATAGTAGCACCATTGGTCTTTGTGTAAGCGAGTGGTTCGCTCACAGCATTCGCAGAACGATAGTTTGTCTGTGTTGAAACAGGTGTAGCAGCAGTGATGACATCTGATGAAGCGTAGATATTAGCACGCTTAGGGTTGCGGTCGTTACTGCTAACTTTATACTCATCGAAGCCGAGGTAGAACGTACCATTGATACCTTCGTTCAGCGTAATATCAATGTAAGGACGTGGATCGCTCGTGTTTCCGTTGCTCTTCGTCTGGAAGTAAGTAGTCTTATTACCGTCGACAGCAGCGCCAACCTCGTGCCCTGGCTGCATAGAGTTAGATGATACCATAGCCGCAGTGAGCGGTATCTCAACAGACTCAGACCACTCGTTAGCCTGAGCAGTAGCTGTTGCAGGATCGTGGGTATTCTTACCTCTGAGGCCCTGGGTCGTTACGGTGATGGTATAGTCGCCTGCAAAGTTGAAGACATCATTGAGAACACAAGACGTCTCGTTCGCTGCTACCTCCTTTACTGACTCTGGTACACCCGGCATATTGCTCTTTGCTCTGACGATAACCTTCTCATAGTTGACCTCATCAGGAGCCTTCCATGTCACAGTGAACTGGCCCTTACCAGGCGTAACGTTCACATCGTTGACACCAGTAGGTACGATGTCTTGGAATGGCTGTTGGGTCACATGGATAGTGAAAGGCTGTGCGCTGCTATTAGAAGGCTTACAAACCACATCACAAGAACGTGCATTATCAGTACTGTTGAGCGTTGCAGTGAAGTCAACCTCCGCACCAGAGATATATTTCTTAGGTGATGAAAGCCAGCTCTTAGCCTCCTCAGGGATGATAATCTCATAGTTACCATCAGCCGTAGAACGCTGGAATGGCACACGATAAGTACGACCGAGGTCGACCATCTCAACGGCTGCCTCCTTCGTCTCCATAGGATAGATAGGACGCACCTTATAGCCCTTAGCCGACTGCTCGATGACATACTCGATAGAAGCATCCCAGTTGTCAGAACTCTTCAGACGAACTGTACAGTAGCGAGTCTCGGCTGTTGTGTTAGCATCCATGTCGAAGTGAAGCTTCACGATACCATTCTCTTTGACGGTTTTCGTTGTGTCCAAGCGAACAAACGATACTGTGTCAGGAACAATGATATGGTCGAGATGGAGGTTGGTCTCAACTGGTACGTCGATACTTGTCACCTTACTCTCAAGGAGAGAATAGAACGTACCCTCACGATTGAAGAATGGGTTCTGCTCTGGAATACGGAGAACACTCTCGTAACCCATCTGAGACACCTTAATCTCATAGGATGCACGCTCGCCATGAGAGATAGTTACTTTCGCCTCACGAGCCTTGAAGCCATCGTAAGCCGGAGCCTTAACCGTAACGCCCTTACCGTCAGGATTCTTCGTGACAGTGAGCCACTCGGCATTACTCTCCGCCTTCCAGTCTTCCAAAGCTACGTTTGTCTCTACAACAATCTGCTGTTCACCGCCCTCTTTATTGAATGCTATCATTCGTTGGGAGGAATGAGGAACCTCAAGCTCCTTGCTTGTAAAGTCGGTGTCATAGTCAGCTGCGCAGGATGCGAGGCCTAATGTCCCCACAAACATCACTGACAGTATGAATAGGAAATTAATCTTCAGTTTCATTATTCGTCGTTATTTATACGGTTAAAGTTTGTCTGCTCTTGGGTTATACTGGTAGCGCATCTTTGCTAACACTTCCTTCCATGGGCCAACCTTCCATGTTCCATCGCTCTGCTTAGCGTTCTTCATCACGCGATAACGATAGTGGAGGCGGAACTCCTTAAAGTAGGTTGGATTGGTTGATGCACTACCACCTAACTCATTAAGCAAGAATGTGTTGTTATACTCACCAACTGGAGTAAGCATCTCTACCTCGAGTGAGTCCTGCTTGAAAGGCTTCAGCGTTACGTTGTAAGCTGAAGGATTAGTAACAGTCTTTGAACCGATAGTAGCAACGATACTCTTCACATTAATGTCATGGAGCGCCTTTTCGTAGTTATCCCACTTCTCGTCACCAGCAAGGAAACGAACAGCATTAGCCGCTACAGGGAAGGCACGGACAGTATTGGTAGGTCGAGTGGTTGACTTGGTCTCAACGTTTGTCACCTGAGAAGATACTAACTGGTAGTTCCAATTCTCTGCTGTTGAACCGTAATTGTTCTTCCATAGAATCTTAACCAGCACGTGATTCAACTGAACACCTAACTTATTATTGTCGGTTGCGATTGCACTTGCATCATGGCTGACAATCTTGTAGTCGAGGAAATAGACACTGTCAGGAGACAGCGTACCAAGGTTCTTCAACTTGATATCAAAGTAGCACTTGTTTGACCCAGCTGAGATAGTACCAGCCATCTGTGGGTCTTCATAGCAGTCGGCTGGGAGCAGACGTGCAAACTTAGTACTGTCGATATCGAAGTTTGACTTATTATACGCATTGAAGAGTGAGTCGTCATGAGCGATAGACACGTGATAGTCACGGTCGGCAAGCTGTGAACCACTCAAGTTAGCCACTAACTTGACAGAAGCCGTCCCCTGCTCCACAGCAGAGAGTTCTACTGTGGTGCGGTCATAGATACGGTTGGAACCTGCCATCAAGCCTACCTTGTGAGGATAGAAATTCTGCTCAAAGTCATAATTGTTACATGATGACAATGCTACAGCAGCTAAGGCACATCCTAATATATACTTGTATTTTTTCATAAATAGTTACAATATTAACGTTATTAACGATCCCAACCTGGGTTCTGATCCATCTTAGGGCTCTTAACCAACTCACGATGTATGAGTGGAAGGAATACCATTCGTGGGAGAGCCTTACGGTCGCGGATATTCTGTTCGTTGATGGTTACGAGGTTGAAGAATGGACCATCGTTGTTACCTTTCTTCTCACTGTAAACATCAAGACCACGCCAATTAGAGCTGTTAGCGTCTTCGGTGAAGTAAGTACCCCAACGACGTGTGTCGAAGTAACGATGACCTTCATTGAAGAGCTCAACCTGACGTTCGTTCTTGATAACCTCATCGAAAGCATTCTCAGAGCTGAGTGTAGCAGCCTCAACGCCTGGCAAGCCCACACGATAGCGTATCATATTGAAGTAACGGGCCATAGCTGCTTCGTCACGGGTTACTGCTACGTCTACGAGACGACCGTTTGCATCCCATGTCTTCACGCTCTCTGAACCTTGAACATGGTTGTCGGCCTCACAGAAACTCAACAGTATTTCTGCATAACGGATGATTGGGAATGGCTTAGGAATAACCGAAGCACCATCCTTACCATGCCAAGAGTCATCTGGGTGGATGTACTTGAATGGTACGTAACCACTGATACAGTAGTCGTTAGGGTTGTTACCTGCTGCGTTCTTACCAGCCTTAGAATCATCAATAGAGTACCAGAAAGTCTGGTTGTTATAACTTCCATCGGTGGTAGAGTTCATCTTCCAGATACGACCAGGGAAGCCAATGCTTGCATAGAAGCGTGCTGAGCGGTTTACATAGGCTAATGGTGTACCGTTGGCCATGTCACAATCGCCGATAGATTTCTTCTGATTGATGTGCTTGGTTAGGTCGGATTCATAGAGTGGAGACTCTGCTGGCTTCTTACCGTCCTTCATCAAGAAGCAATCAATCACACGCTGAGGTACTGACATACCACCCCATCCACCATAGTTAACAGGGAATGAGTGACGAGAATAGGTCATTACAGGACCAGAATACTCATCAGCCCAGATAAGCTCACGGTTTACCTTTGCTGTACCCTCGCCATTGAACATATCAGCAAAGGAATGATATGGGTCGATACCACCAGCGCCATCAGGGAACTTAGCCGTTGGAACTGATGCGTCGAGTGGATATGGATTATCCTTATCAGCGTCGACTGTGTAGAGCGTATAGTAGTTTAGGTCGATGACCTGCTTTGCTGCGGCTGCAGCGACAGCCCAACGTTTTGCATCGTAAGTCTGGTTTACGTAATACTTACCATCGCTCTTACGCTTCCACTCACCAAAGCAACGCTTAGCGTAAGTACCACCATTGAAGGTTGGTGAAGCCTGCAAGAGGCGAAGACGTGCGATAAGTGCTAAGGCAGTACCCTTTGTTGGACGACCGAAGTAGGCTGTTGACTGCTCACTTGGACGCTTCAAGCCAGGGAGCGACTGTGCGAACTCATTACAGATATAGTCGATAGACTCATCCATTGTTGCACGCTCGCGGTCATAGTACTCGGCCTTCTCACTGGTTGAGATTACCTCATCATTAACAATAAGACAAGGTCCCCAGTTCTGCAACAATACGTAGTAAGCATAACCACGGATAAAGTGAACCATTGCCTTATAGTCTTCTTTATCATTGGTAGACATGTCAGCAATCTTGTCGACATTAGCCAACATACGGTTACAACGGTTGATAACCTTATACATCTGGTACCAATAACCCCAGTTAGGTACGTTCTCTGCATTGACGTTACCTACTGTAAACTTTGCTCCCCAGAACTCGTTGGTCTGCCAACGTACACAGATCTCATCAGAGGCTGTCTCACCTGGATTCCAAGAGTTACCCCAGATGTTACCAGCTGATGGGAACATCGTTGGTGTAGCAAAGAGATAACCATTTGCATTCTGGGCTGAGTGGAAGACTGAGTCTTCCTTGAAGATAGCATTAAAGTTGTCGTCTTGGTCCAAGAAGTTACATGACGTGAAGGTCATTCCTGCGAACAAGGCTGCAACAGTGCCCAAAGCTAATATATGTTTTTTCATTATTACAATCTAATTAAAGAGGTGAAACCTTTAGAATCTAAAGTACATTTGCAATGAGTAGGTGGTTGGGATTGGATAAGCCGCACCATTGTACCAAGCCTGCTCTGGGTCGAAGTACTTTGCACTGTCGATAGTGAAGAGGTTGTTAATTACAAAGTCACACTCTAATGAACTAAGTCCTGCTGCGCGCAACCACTTACGATGGCGGAATATATAGCGGAAGTTCAACTCTTGGAAACGAAGGAATGAACCGTTCTTCTTCCAGAATGTGGAGAGTTGTGAGTTGTTTGTATTTGAGCCGTAAGACAGACGTGGGAACATGGCGTTAGGGTTCTCCGTTGAAGGATCGCCTGAATACCATGATGGTATCCAACGGTTCTTTGGATTGTTCACCATCTTCAACACATTACCCATCTCACCATTATAGAATGGTATCCAGCCTGCGTCATGACCCATACCTACTCGGTAGTAGTTTACACCGGTGTTACCTTTGAAGAGCAAACTTACGGTAAAGTCCTTATAGTTGAACTCTCCACCAATACCGAACATGACACGAGGAACGTTATTACCGTAAGATAGTGGCACACGGTCGTCACTGTTGATGACACCATCACCATTCACGTCACGGTACTTGATATCACCAGGACGCACAACTCCGAAGGCTGCTGTCTGGTCTGGGCTCTGACGAATATCGTCTTCATTCTTGAAGAGACCCTCAGAGATGTAACCACGCAATACACTGTATGGCATACCTGTCACGCTCTGATAATCGTAAGCAAGCTTATTCTCCTCGAAGTAGTCTACAATATTCTGTGACCATGTATAGTTAGCACGAACAGTATAGTTCATGTCTTTGCTTATCTTGTGGAAATAAGAGATGTTTCCATCTGAACCAAAAGAGTGCATACGACCCACGTTAGACTTTGGATAGGTCACCATACCAGCATACTCTGGCAATGTAACACGGTTCTGGAAGATGTGGTCACGTGTATCACGGAAGAAGTCAACTGTCAACTTGATGGCATCGTTGAAGAAGTTAGCATCGATACCGACGTTCAATTTCTTAGCAACCTCCCACTTCAAGTTATCAGCACCTGTCTGCTTCTCAACGATACCTTGTCCGTTATAACCCCATGTAGTACCAGCGTGGTTATTAATAATGGTCAAGTATGGGAAACGAGAACCTTTATCTGCAATCTGGTCGTTACCTGCAAGACCGTAAGAACCACGAATCTTGAAGAAGTTAACGAATGGGAGGTGTTGCTGTACCCACTTGTATGAAGTTGGAGCCCAACCCACAGCTATTGATGGGAAGAAACCGAAACGCTGACCCTTAGGGAAGATGTCTGAACCAGTGTAACCGAAGTTAGCATCTACGAAGTAAGTAGAGTTATAACCCCATGACAAACGGCCTGATACGTTCTGACGACGCTTAGGGATAGCTGCGATACCGAGTGCATCACCATTGCCCCACTCTGACCCCTTTGTGTCTTCCATGTAATAGAAGAGGAGCGCACCGAGGTTATGAGCACCGAAACTTGTGTTATAGTCTAACTTAGCCTCCATGTAGTACTTTCTCCAAGATTCGTTGTCTGAAGAGTAAAACATATCTTGCTGCTTAGAACGTAAGGTCTTGATGAGGTCACCTGTTGATGTACGACCTGTTGCACGATAGTAGTCTGGTCTAACGAAACGACGCTCACTGAAACCTGATGTGCGGTCATTAACAGCCTGAACAGAACCCACGAGTCCCTTGAGAATACCACCAAAGCGGTGTGTGAACTTCAAGGTAATCATGTTACGAGTGTTATCAGCTGAGTTGTAACCCTGATAGTTAAGGGCTGCAAATGGAGAGATAAGGTCGTTCTGACCGTATGTTGGCAATGTTCCGTCAGCGTATGTAACAGGGAACATCAATGGATTCAGCTGGAGTACATCCTCCCACACTTGGTTGGTATTCTTACCTCCCGGAGTTGTATAGTTTGATATGCTACCATCAACACCAAAGTAAAGCTCAGAACGCTTGGTGAGGTTCATGTTAATATTTGCACGATAAGTCAACTGATCGTAGGACAATGGCTGATGGAACTGGTTTTCTTTCTGACGATAAGCAGCACCCTCATGGCGATAACCTACTGACACGAAGTACTGTGCAACATCTCCACCACCACGTGCACTGGCGTAGTAGTTCTCTTGCAAAGAGTTTCTCTTGATAATCTCGTCAATCCAGTTTACGTTTGGATAAAGCTCTGGATCGAGGTTGTTCTTGATGATATCCAACTGAATTGGCGTATAGATGTCGGCCTCTCCTGACATTGCACGTGCCTCATTGGCCAACCTTGCATAGTCGTAAGACGATAGATACTCTGGTAACTTATTGAGATGTGAGAGCTTAACGGTCGCACGAGCTGTAACCTGTATCTTCTCCTTTGAACCGCGCTTGGTGGTTACCAATACAACACCGTTAGCACCACGCACACCATAAACGGCTGTTGCTGCAGCATCCTTCAATATTGAGATGCTCTCTACGTCGTCTACATCAATATCATTGAGGCTACCCTCGATACCATCAATGAGGACCAAGGCGCTTGCACCAGCACCAAAGGTTGACACACCACGTACCCAGAAGTTAGATAGGTTCTGACCTGGCTCTCCTGAGAGCTGCATGGTGATCACACCTGGCATACGGCCTCCAATCATGTTGACAAGAGAGGTTCCTGGCGTGCGCAACTCCTCCATATTAATAGTAGAGACAGCACCCACTACTGACACCTTCTTCTGTGACACAAGACCAGTAACGACCACTTCGTCGATAGCATTGGTCTTGGCTACCTTGAACTTCACCGATAGTGAAGGCTCGTCCTTAAGGATTGTTCGCTGCACGGTCTCCATACCTACGTACTCGAACTGAAGTGTAGCACCTGGCTTAACCTTAATAGCAAACTTACCATCCAGGTCGGTTATGGTTCCTGTTCCTGGTTCATTCTTTACACGAACGGTAGCACCAATACATGGCTCACCCGTATCATCATAGACGACACCTGCTACCGAGAACTGCTTTGCAGTAGTATTATCTTGCGAATAGGCTTGGACTCCATAGGTTAATAGAGCCAACATGAGACACAAGACATATAATGTTCTTCTCATATATATCTATGTTTGTAGTATTTATTAGGCTTTTAGCTATTTGATTGATAACTCTCGTATCACTTGATTCTTCGAGTCGGCGACATAGACCGTACTCCCGTCGGCACTCACGGCGACACCCGTCGGCCAATTAAACTTGGCTAACTCGACACCACCATCTTGGAAGCCTGCACTCTGTGGAACACCGATTGGGGTGGTTACACGGGCGTTCTTGCCTTGCGTGGTATCAATCATACGGATACACTGGTTACCTGAGTCGGCAATATAGAGCTTGCCGTCCTTGGTGAAGGTCATCTGACGTGGATAGCAGAACTTGGCATTCTTCAATGCTCCATCTTCCCATCCCTTACCTTCTGTGACGTTTACTGTACCGAAAGCAGAAATACCTGCGTATGGCTCACCTTGGTAAGTCAGAGAATCCTTGTCTGACAACTGGTCTACATCAACATACCATATCTGATGGGCATCGGTAAATGAGATGAACAAACGGTTAGGCTGTGTAGGGCTGAATGTACAGAAAGCATCTGAACCACCTGAACCCTTAGGACCATCCTTACCAACACGCTTCAAGAGCAGCTCAGCCTTACGTGTCTTAGGATTAATACGGATAAGCTGACCCTTAAACATCACAGAGTAAATCATCTGGTCGTTCTTATTAATCACGAAGCAGTACTTCCAGTTGCTATTATCAAGGTCAGAATAACCGTTAGGATTAATGAACTGCTGCTTGTGAACGGCATAGCCTTGGTCTTTCAACAAACTATAATACTTACGCCCACTATCGTCTGGTACGTAAACACCCTCATAACCATCAAGTGTTGAGTAAGCTGGTGCATTAATCTTGTCGCTATTCACCTGAAGGATAGAAACCTCATCCTTCTTCAAGTTAGCCTTCAATACCATACCACCAATATTCTCATTCTTCTCATTACGGCACTGAATATCACAGTTTGTACCGTTTGCGTTAAGACCATCATTGAAAGTATGCTGTACAACAAAGATATTGTTATCATTGTCGATACAAAGGTAAGCAGGAGCTGAGAGGTTTGAAGTCAACAGTTTGTCAGCCTTTGTAGCATGTGCATCACTTGTCTGTGTACCCACGATAGTCGTTACGGCAGTCTGTGTGATGTACTTAAAGTCACGGTTTCCTTCACCTTTAATAGTGTCGTTACCGTTCGCACGTGTCACTTCAAGCTTGATGTTACGCTTGTAAGTCAAGCCTGCTGGCACATAACAATAGAGCTTCTCGCCATTAGAGGATACAAGTCCACCACGGTGACGACCTCCATCTTCATCAACATACCATAGTGAAAGACCAGTGGTATCAGTACCAAAGTTCTTTCCAGTGATAATCATTGGCGTAGCAATACCACCACTGTCTGGATAGAAATCACTAATGACAATTGGCTGTGAAGGGTCAAAGGAGCCTCCAACACGACCCCCTACTTCCTTATCAGAACAGGAGGCCCATGCAAGTGAACCCAATAAGACCATCCACAAATAAGATTTGAAAAGTCTCTTCATAGAAACGGTTTAGTTTAATTGATTATTGTTTTTAATTATTTCATTGCTTCTTATTAGGTAAGTTTCTGCCTTTAAGTAAATAGTCAGTACTTTATCTTTTTGAAGGTTGACAAATTTAGAAAATAATTTTAAGATATGTATTCAGTACAACTATTAATTAACTATTTTTAAGCAAATAACCCACTTTTCCGTGCATATCCACCTTATATATCGTATGCTTATACCAAAAAATCCTAAATTAAAGGGTGTGGGAAGGACCCGAGGACACAGAGGCCTCACCCCACGAAAAGAGCTGACTTGAGGCGTGGGGAGTCTTTTCTTTTATGCTGGATATTTTTTTCTCTCACAGAGCCCACAGAGCGAACAGAGCCTTTTGGCGTACGTTTCGAGTCCACAGAACGCCTCCGGCATACAGAGGTCACAGAGGCCTTTCAACTAAGATTAGCTGTAACGCTCTGTGATATCGGTTAACTTAATGTCTCTGTGAAGCTTTGTGTGTTCTGTTCTTCTGTGTTCTTCTGTGAGAAAAAAAACGCACTCACTTGATGAGGTACGGCCTATGAGACTCGCTGGGGAGTTTTTTCTCTCACAGAACTCACAGATCTAACAGACCTCTTTGCGCACTGTTTCGAACTCACAGAACGCCTCCGGCATACAGATTTCACAGAACGTTACTGCTAAAGGTGGGTGTAAGGTTCTGTGTTATCGGTTGACTTAATGTCTCTGTGGGCCTTTGTGTGTTCTGTTCTTCTGTGTTCTTCTGTGAGAAAAAGAACATTGTAGGTGTGTGTGTGGATAGTTTTTTCTCTCACAGAGCGCACAGAGTTCACGGAGCCTTTGGCGCACAATTTCGAGCCCACAGAACGCCTCCGGCATACAGAGTTCACAGAGCGTTTCAGCTATCGTAGACGCCGAACAAGGGGCAACACGAAGCCTACATCCAGCCCATAGGGGTATCTCGGTGATCACGCCCCTCCCTTTGGGGGAGGGGAAGGGGG
>FLSH01003743.1_pt1 | contig 25945 bp, 18 predicted proteins | sample 1550441 | NCBI WGS metagenome assembly FLSH01 (sample SAMEA4031756, study PRJEB14383) | metagenome | biome: human; feature: oral; material: saliva | place: Philippines | collected 2014 | reverse complement strand
ATTCCCCGCCATATTTATTTATTTTCATACCAGTTTAGCAATTGATACATGCCACAACAATCATCATCAATACTATGATTGAATGATAAATGTTCTGCGTAGCAATGATTAAAATATCTACACTCTCTGCAATGGTTTCTATACAATTTATATTCGATATCACAGTCGATACTCCAATCTTTCAATGAAGTGTATTCTCTAAAATATTCTAGATGTTCTGAATTGTATTGAACGCTCATCAACTTACCCTGTGGGTTTATAAAAATATTTGAAGACATCCTTGGATTATATGCACCGCTAAGGCATTGTTTCAACTCATTTTCATTTTCTATTCTTCCAGGAAAATGTGTAATTAATTCTTTTATAAACATAGCATAATCTCTATTATTTAACGAATACTTTATGTCCGCTTTTGTTGATGGTGAATAGCGTAAAAATGAAAATGATGCATTTGATAGGTACAGTCGATTTGATAACCTATTTCGATCTTCAACTAATAGCGATGGTGTAACAACCTGCAATATAGATATATTAGAACAGTCATGATCACATAATCGTCTTTCTAACAGATCATTATTTTCACGATCATCGTTTAATGACGTACTAATCGTAACATCTTTTTTTTCTAAATAAGATAAGAAATTCCAATCAGATAGATTTGTTACTATATTCGGTGTTACATAATATGATGCAATATTGATGAGGTTATTAATATAATTTATATGGAGGAGAGATATCTCTCCTCCATATAAATTAATCGTTGAAATGTTATAAATTTTATTTATTTCTTCTAATCTTTGCATACACAGATCAAGGTTTAATACGGTATTATCATTTCTAAGATTACCAAGGAAGCAATATGGGCACCGATAATTACATTGATATGTTGGTAAAATATCAATGCTGATCAATTCTCGCCGATTAGACATGTTTTTCCCTCTGTATTATATCACAAACCTCTTTTTCAAATGAGTCAATATCTTCGAGTTGTGCATTCGATATTGCAAGTAAAGTTCCAAGACCAGGGTGGTTTTTAATTGCATTATATAGATCTAAATTTGTTGATTTAAAATATTTTTTAAAGAATTTCTCTGGTCGACCAATAACCATTGTATCTAGTGAATTAAACTGATTATATCCGATGATATTATATATGTTTGGACCAAGTTGAGAATCATCTATTGTTTCAAAATTAATTACAATATCATCAATGTTGTGTAGCAACCTATGATAATTCATTGCAAAAATCGGAAGAGAATTAATGAAATCAACAAGCATCTGAACAATCGAATGATCCTCGTTAATGAATGTCTCAATTTCATGTATATTAAAGATCGTTTCATTTAGATCATCATTGATATCATTAAAACAAATCTTTGTTAAAATGTTTAACCATGTTTGAATCAGTTCATCCAGTACGACTTTTATATCAGTAGCGATATATTGTAATAATATATCGCGTTTAAATTCATATGATGTTTCCGAAAAATCTAAGCGAATTTTATCAAATCCAGTATTACGTATAAATATGAATGACGTTCGAATTATATCAAATGTATTTGTTTTGCCAGGAAAATGAATTTCATTCATATTTATGATTGCACCATTTTTTTGAATTTCTTCCATTTCTGAAAATTCATATGGTAGAGTGGTATGAATCATATTCTTTCCTCCATGCATCAAATTGTTTACCTAAATCTTTATTATTTTGGATCAAATCAATAGTTCTCTTAAATGGACATTCACCCAATGGATAGTGTTGAAACAATATTTGTGTCCAACACATTTTTGGACAATATTTGAAATGCTCACAAGTAAAACAACCACGTTTTTGTAACCCGATTGGTCGCTTATATCTTGCGCAATCGCATACATCCTTTATCTCATCGGAGTAATAACCATAATATTCGTCTTTTGGTATTGGTGATTCCTCCGTGCATTTATCAACAAAATTACTATTATATTTTTTTAAGAAATCTTCACCGAATATAAAATCGGATTTTCTACCGCATGATGATGTATTGATATTATGTATTGCCGCGATAAATAAGTTATGTACCATTGATATATTGAATAATTCATGATCAATGCACCATTGATAGAAATTGAATAAATCATCATCTGATGGTAAATATTCTTGATAATCCAATCGAGGTACATATATGTTTGTGTCTGTATAAATCATGTTTCCTAGGGTTATAAACAATGGGTCATCAAAATATTCCAAGATTGTTTTCTTAGTTAATACAATTGATAGAGTTAATTTATACTTTTCTTTATTTTTAAAATAATCGAATGTATTCTTCCATATTTGCTTTTGTTGATCACAGCTGAAACGATCGATTGGGTCATATGATAGTATGATTTTACTTTCAAATAAATCTAGAAACTGTATCACACGATCTAGATTTTTATATACGCCATTACTTAAACATTTAAAACGTATCGTAGCATCCGGATAATTTTCATGGATCATTTCCTTCATCGCAGATGCAAAGTTATAATACTCATCAAATATTTCATCTGGAATATCATCAGAAAATAATTCTCCACCCATCATTGATATTTCAACAATACCGTTTTTTCTTTTATATCTTGGAATAATTGACCTCTCTATGATTTTCGGCAACTTCCGAATATAATCAACATTGATTTTATTATTTTCACGAATACCACCAGATTTTGTTTCAAAACAAAATTTACATCGAAGATTACAATGTGTGTGCAGTAAACATTGAATTTCAATATTGGCACCATAGCAGCTTGGCGTCTCTTTTGCAGATAGTGACATAATCAACCTCCCATTCTTGAAATTAATTCCGAGTCACGTGATATGTATTCATATATACGTTTTATTGGACATTCACCCAATGGATAGTGTTGAAACAATATTTGTGTCCAACACATTTTTGGACAATATTTGAAATGCTCACAAGTAAAACAACCACGTTTTTGTAATCCAATCTCATATTTTTTACCGAGACAATTACAATGATTATCTATTAAATGTCCATATTCCCCATAATATTCTTCCGCGGAGCATGGTATATCACTACATTGACATATATGTGTTGAATTATACTTATCAGTATATTTCTTATTGAAAATATAATCGTTCGTTGTCATACAATAATTGTCTGTCAGTTCACCAGATAACATAGGAGATACAATTGTATCTATCAATGGTATTTTGTATTCAAGATGATCAATACACCATTGATAGAAATTGAATAGATCGTCATCGGATGGTAAATACTCGTGATAATCCAATCGAGGTACATAATCATGTGTAACAATAATCAAATTTCTATCAAATGGAATTCCATTTGATAGAATATAATTTATATTTGGTTTAGATAATACTAATGATATTCTCGTATCAATATTAGAACGCATACATGTTTGCACATTTTTATTCCAAAGTACCTTCTGATAATTTGATGTAAATCGCCCGACGAAATCATATGAAAATGTAATTTTTGCAGAGAAATGATTTACAATATCCAATACTCTTTGATATTTACGATAAACTCCATTGGTTAGAAATATATGTGATATTTTTGAGTCTGGAGATATCTGTTCAAATTGTTTAGTAATATCAGTTATAGTACGATAATACTCATCAAATATTTCATCTGGAATATCATCAGAAAATAATTCTCCACCCATAAAACATAAAGATATTATATTATCTACAGATGGATCTATTTTATTATTGAATGTATGAAACACTATCCCCGGTAAAGATCTCATATATTCTGGGTCAATATATTGATTATTGCGTATTCCCATAAATTCGGTCTCCGAACAGAATTTACAAGATAAATTGCAGTGTTCGAACAATTGAAATCGGATATCGAAAAAATTATTATATTGAGTTCTTATTCCATTCATCCCCATAATTGATTCTCCATTGATTAAAATTTTCTATAACAGATTGATTCTGTGATATGTATTCATATATACGTTTTATTGGACATTCACCCAATGGATAGTGTTGAAACAATATTTGTGTCCAACACATTTCACTACACGTATTAAAATATTCGCAGGAATAACATCCTCTTTTCAGAATACCAATCGGCTGTTTGTATTTTAAGCATTCTACTTCATGCCCATTTATTTTATTCCAATATTCTCCATAATATTCATCCTTTGGAATTACAGCACCCTCTAGACAATCACTCAATGACGGTTCCTTGGCTTCTTCAAATACGAAAAACCATTCTTGGTTGCATATATGTTTATGGGCAATAATATTATTTATGTCAGATAAATTGAATAATTCATGATCAATACACCATTGATAGAAATTGAATAGATCGTCATCGGATGGTAAATACTCGTGATAATCCAATCGAGGTACATATATGTTTGTGTCGACGAATATCGATCTATCTGTATCTAGTAACATACGGTCATTATGTTGATATTCATACATTGTTCGTCTAGTTAACAAAGTTGATATAAGCACACGTATATGATGTTTGTTTTTAAAATAATCAAATGTATTCTTCCATATTTGCTTTTGTTGATCACAGCTGAAACGATCGATTGGGTCATATGATAGTATGATACGAGCGCCTATTGTATTTATAAATTGTAAAATTCTCTCATATTTCTGATAAATTCCATTCGATATTATTGTGAACTTTACCTGAATCCCTTTTTCATCAAATATATTTACTAGGACTTTAGCAAAATTATAATACTCATCAAATATTTCATCTGGAATATCATCAGAAAATAATTCTCCACCCATGATGTTCATATTGAAGTATATTATATTAAATTTTTGCATGGTTGGAAATATTGTATCAAATATATCTCTTGGTAACTTCCGAATATAATCAACATTGATTTTATTATTTTCACGAATACCACCAGATTTTGTTTCAAAACAAAATTTACATCGAAGATTACAATGTGTATGTAGAATTGCCTGTGCATTCATCCCTCTATAATTAAAGCATATTTTTTTCATAACGGACTCCGCAGGTAAATTTAGAGTTAAATGAATCATACGCATTTTTCCAATGATTAAAATTTTCAGTAATGTTTTTATCAGATTCTATATATTTAATAATTCTATAAATTGGACAAGTATCACTCATCTTATACTCATTAAACATATATGGGAGTGTACACATTCTTACACAATTATTATTATATTCGCAGGTTAGACAACCCCTTTTATGTTTTCTTGCATCATTTATCATATTTGGACAACCGCTCATCATATAATCCTTGTATTCCCCAAAATATTCATCTGTTTGAAAAGGTTCATGCATATTGCATAGATACATCCAACATTTTTCTCCAGGCAAATTTGGGAAGAATAAAAATTCAGTCAATGGGTTGCATGGAGATCTTTTTTCCTGAAATAATTCTGTAACAGAACTTATGTTGAAATGATTTGTATCAATACACCATTTATAGAAATTATAGATATCATCATCCGATGGTAAATACTCTTGATAGTTTAAGTTTGGAACATATTCACTTATCTCAATATCCAGCACATCTGGGATTTTTTCAAAATATTCATCTCCATGAATATATGCTTCAATATCAGTCTTCTTAATTGAGATTGATATAAATAATGGATACCTTTTAAAAAAATGATTGAATGTGTTAAACCATATCTCCTTTTCACAACCATTATTGAATCGACCTGTAGCATCATAACTGAGTTGAATAATTGCATTGAATTTCGAAATTAGTGACTCCACTCGAGAAAAATTAGAAAAGATACCATTCGTTATTATCACTGGAACTATTGTAATGTCTGGACGAATATTCCATATAATATGAATTATTCTATTGAGGAATAATTCATATTCTTGAAATAATTGATCAGGTAATTCGTCTGCTAAAAGTTCCCCTCCATATAATAATACTTCCACTGTATCATCTGTTACTGTTTGTATTTTTTCCGTGATTATTGGAGCAGCTTTATCTGGTAAAGAACGAATTCTTTCAATATCAATTTTATAATCCTTTATTCCAATTCCATTCTTTTTATTTTCAAAACAGAATGAACAGTTCATGTTACAATATGTATGCAGAGAAAAATCAAGTGACATAGTTGAACATTTTTTCATAAAAAATCCTCCTTGAAATCAAATAATATAAATGGGGCCCATTTGGCCCCATTTATATTATTTTTTGTCGAAACTTTATAAAGTTATCTAGAACATTATTATTTTGCTCAATATATTTATAGATTCGATCATATGGGCATTGGTTTGAAAGTTGAACTATTGTTCCAATAATTGAAGTCCAACACATTTTTGGACAATATTTGAAATGTTCACAAGTAAAACAACCACGTTTTTGTAGGCCAATCTCACGATTTATATCATTACAATTTGATTCAGAAACATTATAAATCAAATCATCATGATAGAAATTATCTGGGGACAAGTTCGAATATTTATATATACAATTTTTTGTGATTTGATTACTTGAAAAAAATTGGCTGTGTTTACAAAAACAATGTTCGAACGAAATATTTTCAACCATATTATTTATAATATTAAATAGTATTTCTACGTTGAAATGATTTGTATCAATACACCATTTATAGAAATTATAGATATCATCATCCGATGGTAAATACTCTTGATAATTTAAGTTTGGAACATATTGATTTACATCAATCCATATATTTTCTGGGATTTTTTCAAAATATTCATCTCCATGAATATATGCTTCAATGCATGGTTTCACCAACATAATACTTATTGATGTTAACTTTTTTTGCTGTATGAAATATTCCGCAGTTTCCCACCATATATCTTTTTGCTGTTTATTTATAAATCGGCCAACAACATCATAGCTTGGAGCAATGAACCCTGTATGAGATTCTAGCAGTCTCTTCACACGATCTCTTTTTGTAAAAACTGTATTTGTTCCCCAATAAAATACGAGCTTAATATCATTTCGTACACAATATATGAACTCTTCTAGATTTCTAACGAATACATGATACTCATCAAATATTTCATCTGGAATATCATCAGAAAATAATTCTCCACCATACATTCGTACAAGAATCAATTTTATTGCTCGATCTTGCAATATGGTGGTTATATCCAATCTTGATCTTTTTATTATATTTGATATATCATATTGATCAATATCATGTGTGTGATCTTGGAAACAGAATTTACATCGAAGATTACAATGTGTGTGTAATGAAAATGAGAACTCATATACTTCATTAGCGTTATATTCTGAATAATCTATCACTCTCAACATTATTACCTTCGTGACCTTCCAGACCCATGACAGCTATCATGACAATATCTTACTATAATATCAGTCTTTGGCAGGCTTTTCCAAATATTATATACATCATTTAATTTATTTATGATATCTTTATTATCAATAAGCTGTTCATCTACATTCATGTTGGAAAACATATTATCCACGTCAACATTGCTGACATTTTTTAAATTACGTACATATGTCGGAATATCAATTGGTCCACCAATATTACGGGTGCCCCAGTCTGTTCTATATTGTTTTTGTATACTAATTTTTCGAATATTAGCAAATAAATGCAGCATCGCTCTAAATATAGCATTCATACTACTATCTTCTGCTACAGAATCAATGTTAGGTAGTACATTTGGATCGATACTCAATTCACTGGACATATTTTCATCGAAATTATCAGACAAATATCTTCGATCAATATGTAATGGGTCACCATGTTCTGATCTTCCACCGATTGGATTTTGTAATAGAAAATCCTTTAGCGATGGACCACCAGCCAGAGCATCACTATTTGATATATAATCTGCTAATACTGTATATCCTAATGGATTTGATATATATTTAGTAACTCTTAAAGTTCTACCATCGATCCACCAATTTCTATGGTTGTTCTCATCAGCATAACCATTACCTGCTGGAGCATGGAATCGTATCTCATTATGATGATTATATCCGATGATTCTAGATCGTCGGAACACAGGCATGCTGTATATAGGGGTTGCGATATCATCATTGCTAATATATACTCCGGTTAAATCCTTAAATTTAATTAATAATGGATCGTTTGGATTGGTATTGAATCTATTGAGTAACGCATTTGGTGAAAAATCCATGGTGAATAATTCGTGATTTTCCTCAGGAATATAATATGTCCTATCAATACATGGTGTAGCTGAAGCATCAACTGAGTACGATGAAGAATTATGTCCTTTCCAATATTTATACGAATAAGTTTCACCATATGATCTATATGAAAATACTCTAATCTTTTTAAGGCTTTTATTTAAAAAATTATCTATATTTCCAACACTTAGTACATCTGATTGATCTTCTACAAGCTTCATAACTTCGCGAACTTTTGCCACAAGTTCTTCACGAGATACTATCCTATCATCTTCTAATGCCATTTATTTCACCCCCGGTGTATTATGCCCATACCGCATGTAATTCCTTCCATCCGCTCGACGTGAATATTCGGATCAATCGATCGTTTGGATTAATCCAAATTTCTCTATTAAGCTGAGGATTTTCAGGAGCATATATACCAATTAATACTCTAATACCATTAATTGTATTACAATTACCTCCTTCTGCAATCATTTTGAGTGGTCGATTAATTAAATGATTATAGTCGCCAGTAATGGCAACTTGTGATAATCCTGTGATCATTGATGCTGGATGTGTCGGTGGATGAATATAATGTGTTGCATGTGCTTCAATGCCATCCAATTTTTCCTTATATTCGTTTGTAAAATCATTCATGGAAGACCCACGATTTGTTCCATTTCCTGGAGGCAATGTTATAGAACCATTTCTGATTTTTGATACATCGTCGATACAACGGTTCCATCTTTCTCTTTCTTTAGCACTAATATGTAGGTTTAACGACTCTTTATCCATTCATACTCACTCCTTGACCCTATCAAATTAAATAGCTGTTTAATGAGAAATTATAATGAAAGAACCCGAATTCGGGTTCTTTCATTATAATGTTTTTATTTTGTGAACGTGATCGTGAATTGTTTAGTATAGTTCGAAGATCCATATATAGCTCCCGGGATACTGGCTTCAATTGTTACAGTATCTTCAATTTCCGTGTCAGTGACGATCTTATTTCCTTCAAATCTAATATTATGTGAATTTGGACCGATGATAGACCAATTAATCGGTGTTTGGATATCGGCATTGGATGGATTAATAGTAACTCCAAGATCATGTTTCATTTCGGTATTAGTGGTGGTAAACGTTGTATTTATTGTCAGATTGTTTACCGATACAAATATCTTCTTGGTGAATGTGATATCAAACGTTTTATAGAATCTATTATCATAACCGGATCCTTTTGGAATTATCGCTCCTATTGTTATTGTATCTTCAATCTCAGAGTGCGTAATGAGCTTATTCCCATCGAATGTAACATTGTATGGATTATCTCCCTCAACTTTCCAGTTTATTGGAGATTGGAACGATGCATCACTTGGAATAACTGTTGGTATTAAATCCGTAATAACATCATTCTTGGTTGTGATAATTGAACTATTTCTAATATTAATGTCTGTAACTTCTTTAAATTCGTTAATTGTTATGTCGACTAACTTATCAGGGATATCGGCGATATTCCAGTGAATCTTTAGATGAAGAGTCCCTGATTTATGACAAATCATCACAATTTCACTATCATCGACAAATGATGCAAGGACTTCATCTTTATTCATGATAGTAATAGATATATCTTTGTAAATATCTACATCAGATGGATCAATTAATAGATTATCCATTATTGGGAAGGTGGTATATGCTTCTGTTGGAATTGCAATATTTACAAATGGTTTCGCAATAGCTTCATTGATCGTCACATTTATTATCTTTTTATATGGAATTCCTACACCTAACCCATCATTTATCATTGCTAATAGTTTAACAGTTCCTGTTGATGTTACAACTAACTTATCACCAACAATTGATGGATTTGTTTCCCCTGAATCTGATGAATCGATACTCCATACAACATTCTTGAATGTTGCATTGTTCGGTCCAACACTAACATTTGGACTGATGAGATTCCTGTATCCTGTGAGACCATAATCCTTGTTAGCTCCATTAAGCATAATATTATCAACGGGGATACGATCCCGTTTTATATGAATTGGCATTGTTGTTGTAAACTTATTCGATGGATTATTTTTATCCACAGCAGTAATTGTAATCGATATATCTATATCTTTATAAGAATGAGTATTGTTTTCAAATGAAATGGCGTTTCCTACCAATTTAATATCTGTATTATCTGTATTAATTTTGAAATTGAGTTCATATTTATTTTCTGCAGCAGCTGGATCAATGATTGGTGCAATCTGGTAGGGTGTACCATAATTAATCGAATCTATACCAGTTAATGTGATATTATTTATTGCTGGTGATTTTTCTTTAATTGTGATATCGAAATCCTTTGTAAAATCGGAAGTTTTTTTACCATCTTTTATTCGGGCTCTGATTCGTACTGTACCGACTTCTTTTGCTACAAGAACATCTGATTCGATAGACGTTATGGTATTATTATCATTGACGATACTCCATTCAACGGCCTGCCTTGAAGCATTTTCAGGAATAATCTTTCTATTAAGATACAAAGGGGTAGTCTGCCATGTACTATTATTACTAATTGTAATATCCTGAACAGGTACGAATGCGCTATTGATTCGAATATCGAATTCCTGAAGATATATGTAGTTATTGGCACCGCGCACCGTTGCTCGAATTGAAATTTTTCCAGATCCAGTGGCTCTCAATACATTGGATGTCAGAGAAACATCATTTCCATTTTTATCGACAACACTCCATTCAACGTTTCGATATGTTGCTGATGCCGGTTCAAACACCGGCGTTAGCACTACATTTGCGCCGCTTTCGATTTCTTCTGGAATACCACTAATCCGTGTAATATTTACCAACTTCTTGACTTGGAGTGTAAACTCATCAGAGACATCATCAATTGATGCTTTGATTGTTGTCGTTCCTTCTCGATAGGAGTATAGTTCACCATTATCGTTTACAACAGCAACGTCGCGATTTGTAGAATTCCAGCTTACTTTCTTATGCGTTGAATCTGTTGGTGTAATTGATGTTTGAAGTGCACGAGAACTATATTCAAGAACGAATTCCGGTTTATCGAGAATCTCAAGACGGGTAACCTTCTTGATGACAACAACTTGTGCACAACTGGTTCTTGTCTTTAGCTGATTCGGATCATTCTTTACTGAAACTTCGCAGAAGAAATAAATCGTTCCCGGATTCAGATTATTTGGAATCGTAAACGTAGGATTCTTCGCACCAGCAATGCTATTGCCATCACTATTATCGTTCCTCGTTGTAGAATACCATTGATATGTAAGTTCTTCCTGCTGCGATGTCGCTGAAACAGATAGTTCCTCTGTCTGCGTCGTAACATCAAGCTCAACATATGATGCCGGTTGTTTTACAACACGAATATTGTTTGCAAGACTCTTGATCGTGAAGATTTGTTCATAATCTTGTGATTCTGAACGTCCTTTCTGAATACGAGCTCGAAGTTGGAACGTACCGGATCGATCAACCATCAACATATTTCCACTAATTGATGCTTGCGTTGTTCCTGGGTCTGGAATATCCCACTGGATCGTTTGATGTGAAGCATTGATTGGAATTGGATAGAATTGTGTTAAGATCAGACGTGCACCACTTGGAACACTCCCAGGAATACCACCGATGTTTGTTACTGGAATGAACGCTGTAGACTCCCGCGTCGTTTCAATCTTAATATATGCCTGTGGGCGACGGATGACAAGAGCACACGGTGAGTTCGATGGATATTTCGTTTTCATCGTAAACTGTACCACTGCATTATTACGATCTGAATAAAGTACCACAGGACTCTTTACTTCAATGATAGAGTTATCACCGAGACGAATGCCCCAATCATCATCACCATTTGAGATAGATACTTTTGAACTAAGATTCTTCTGAGCCTTGTAAGGAATTGTAATAAGAACACGATTAACTTCACCGTCTTCGGTAATTGCGTCCCCATTAAACCCTTCCGTAGTGAATCCCATGTACCCAGTCATCTGATTGACCGTTGTCGTAGAACCGCCGATTTCAGAACCACCGAATAGCTCTGTACCAGTTGTTGCTGGATTTAGAAGTCTCCAGTTTGCTCCATCGTAGGCAAACATATGATCGGTATCCACATCAATCATGTACGGTTCTACTGGAGAATCCTTATAAACGATAGGAAGGAACCCAGTATCATTGACGTTGAGACGCGCATTCTTTGCGAGGTTCGTTTTAGTAAATTTGAGAATAACCATAACCCCTGTACGGAGAATGAAATGGATATTTGAATCATCTGCTGTAATGAGTTTCGCTGTCTTATTCCCATCATTCGATTCCGTATTCGACATACCGAACCAGGTACCATTGATATTCTTACGAATCCATTTTGTATTAACAATGGATTCGTCATTCGAATCATCTGCTGGTGTTGGTGTTGTCGGTGATCCAGTCAATGCCGGAGAATCTAATGGTGCTCGCGTAATATCCGTCGGATGTCGATGATCTGCCCTTGCATAACGACCATCATCCGTACCACGAGATACAGTCCCATCCATTAGAGGATCAGACTCAGATGCTCTTGTATGACCGAATAGGGATACCGTTGCTCGACCAAAGGTTGACCCAGACGGTGATGTATGAACACGAGGTGCTTTGATGAGATCAAGATGACGGCCCATGTTTGCAGATAATCCAGCAACAGCATTGGTTGATTCGAGATTATCGATAATGGTCGTCGTACTCATTTCGTTGATCAGCTTGATGACATCTTCTGTATCGGCCTTCTTTTGATTGAGCATACGACCCATGTTTGCAGAAAGAGGACGATCATTCTCATATGAAATGAGATTGTTAATCGTCTGATTTCCAACAAATTCAGTCGTTGCAATCTTCGTTGAACGATCGGATACCACAGCGGTTGTCGTTGTTGGCGTTCCACGTAGATTTACAGATTGTGCAATCTCAAGTTCCCCAACACTTCCTGGGACAATAGACGCCTTCACAATATGATCGTTCTCAATGACCACTTGGATGTTATTTCCAACCGACCCATAGTATGTCTGAATTAGTGTCGAGACATTGATACGATTCTCCGTACCATTCGGAAGTGTGATGACAAGTTCCTTTGTTGTATCATCGAAACGAATGTTCTGGAATGTCTCCGTAATAGGAATAGTTACCGCAAGCTTGGTCTCATCTTGGAATTCGAATTCAAGCGTATTTGCAACATTATCCCACTTCGCGTTTTTGATATACTTCAATGCAGAGGTTGTATCCGAAAGTGTTTTTAGCTTTGATTTCAGATCATCAATAGCTCCCTGCGTAGCAAGAGAGATTGGCTTGTTTTCATCAGAAGTATTATCAACGTTGCCAAGACCAACTTGCTCTTTTGTAACGTTATGTGGGTTGGAGAAGTTCTGAACATGATCAGAGAAGGTACCAATCGGAACGGCACCGATGATCGCCGGTGTTACACGATGTGGGTTATTGTAATCCGAAATATGATCATATAGATCATTCTTCAGCTGAGCAATACCGGATGGACCATCAAGCTTTTCCTGGATCGATGAGATGACATTATTGATGATAGCAATCTGTCGTGTAACCACTCGTTGGGTGACAAAGCCATCTTCATTGTTTCCGAGTTCATCATATCCCTTGGGAACATTCTTAATGTTTTCATAGAGAACCAGATCTTTCGGGAGATATACACCTTCCGTAACAAGATCATCCATCATGGAAAGAAGACCTTTCCATGTCGTATCGAAGTTCTCACCAGAAAGCTTTACAAGAAGTTCTCCTGTATTACCCCCAACAGGAACACCCTGACCATCTCGCCCATCGTTGTAGTCAATCCCCTTGATCGGTGTATATCCATCATGTCCCTTGATGTTAACTGATGTCGGTGCTACGGTTTCCTTGGAGAGTGCCCATGAAATGGTTCCATCTTCAGCAACAGTCGGTCGCCATACATTTCCATTGATTGGATCATCTTCATTTGCTTGACTGTTTCCAAATAGATTGACGAAACGACCCTGCATCCATACATGCATCTTCGTATCCGGGAATTTGATGACCATGTCACCAACCTTCATGGAAGTGGTTCCAACCTCTTGCCATGCAAGTCCCGGTTTCTTGATATAGATGATAACATCTGCAGATTCTGTAATCGAATAATCGGTTGCCGGCTTTAATGCAAAATAGGTCTGCGTTGCATCAGGAACATCTGGTAGTACATCATTGAATCCAAGCACATAGTTTGGATTCCAGTTTGCTGGATCATACGGAGCAAGGTGTGCTTCATTGGTACGATCATCCCAAGCAATATTCATATAATTGAAGAATGATTCACGTAATGCTTTGAAGAGATCATCGACCTCTTTCCGCGTATAAGAACCAACTTGATGTGCTGTCACATTGTGCGGATTGTTGGTATTGTATACATGAGTGTCTACAATCTCTCCATCTGCCTTGCTGTTCCAGCGCTTCCGTTCCTCGTTGGTTACATGAACCACTTGATTGGAAATATGCGCCTGGAGTGAAGTGAGTGGAGCCATACTATTCCAACGACTACGTTCCACATCCGTTATATGAATGGAGCGGTTGCTCGTATGTGCATCCAGTTCCTGAATCGATGCTTTCATATTAAGAGCATCACCGACAGCACGTTCCGTTGGGATTTTCGCATGTGATTGTAGCATCGTGTCACGATTAATGGCACGAGCCACAGCAAGTTCTCCGATTTCCCCAGCAATCCCAGACCATGTCATGATCTTACCAGGGGTACCTGGTTGGATGATATTTTGCTTATTATCAATGAGACGGTAGATCGCTGCCAATTCATCCGAGAGATTCGGTGAATTGTCATCGGTCGTTTGCTTTACCGCCTCGTACACTGTAATGGGATAGTTATAGTCATAATCATACGGTGGGACCGTAGGACGATTCGGATTAAGATAGGTTCTTGTCTGAATAATGGTTCGATTCCTCAGTTCTCCCATAACAATTCCTCACTCCTTTACCTTAGAATAACTTTACAATTTAATAGGAGGTTCTGCGTAATGGACGTACATAGCGGGGACCGCGTACAAATAAAAGCCGGTGCAATCGATGTTACCAATGGTCATATGGCAAAATATGGACAAATGTATTGTGAGGGGAATCGCCTATGGCTCACGGTACAATTTGTTGATAAGGAATACTTAACGGGAAAAAAATGGAATCTCCCTGAGAAAGTGACACGAGTCTGTTGCATTGATAATAGTGGTCGACCATTATGGCAAGTACAACCACAACATCTATGTGATAACGTCATTGTCGCAGAGGAGAATACACAAACCAAATCAACCTATGTTCCCATCGACTATAATCCAACCGATGTCGGTAAAGCAAAACTGAATGCTGATTACGATACGTTCGAAGATATACGAAATCCATTGGTGACAGTCAACGCATATGCGACGAAAACAAATACATCAACGTGGGCAAAAGGAATCACAACACATCGTGTGCAAGAACAAAAATTGAAGCAGGGACTTGTCCCTACTTCACAAATTATTTCTGGTACTGCGATTAATGCATCAACAACACCATCCTATATTCCTCATGAATAGAGGAATTGAATATCGTGACAATCATCATCAGATAATTTGAGAATAAGTGTAATCAGTTCAGATAGAGAAATCCTTTGTCGATTTTTATCCGTCCAATGTGTTTTCACCCTCCATGATTTGTTGTCACTCCAAGGAACACTACAATCGTTAATGAAGTGATAATAAAGAGTTTGTCTCCCATTAATGAGAGCAGACTCCTCGTCATCATAGACCTTAATTTCATGAGCCGTATAAATCATATACGAAAGAATATTTTCTGTAACCGATATTTTTACCATAAATACAGCCTCCTCTACCTGGAGAATATATAATAGAAAAGGGAGTGAATCCATGGCAAATGTGAGACGATATGCTACATATACTGCAAAGTATCCGACGGCTTGGGAAGATTCAGAAATGCGCCGACAGCTTCTCAGCGAGGATATTGAAAATATACAGAACGCTCATGAGTTTCCACAACAAGCGATTCCATCACATGGAAAGTTTGCAGCAAAGTATGATTATCAAATCATTCTTGATGATGACCGATATGAATTGCTTTCTCTAGAGGATCGGTTGATGCAAGCAAGGGCATCGTTTGGACTTCCTGTGCATGGACGCAATGATGTTGCCAAAGCGATGAAGTATTATCTCTATAATCGATACAAAACACCGGATACAAATCTTGCTCACAATAAAACATTTACGCATGTATTTTTTACACGTCCGGATCTAAACCTGCTTGCATATAATGGGGGAGCGCTTCCCCAGGTGAAGAATCATTCTGAAACCGCAATGCTCTGGCGAAGAAATCCAGATCTATTCAAATTGTTGACCGATCGTCGTCGATGTATGGATGATAATAATTTCAATATGTTATTATCGAATCAAGTAACGTCATTTGATATGCAAGACGAAACACTTTCTACAAGCGAAGCCGGTAAATCATGGGATGATTACGAGGTGGCTTATGGTGGAGAGTATAGTGGGCGTGGTCCAGGTGAATTCAGCTGCAATTTTACAGAGACGAATGATTACTCCGTGATCAATCTCTTTAAACTTTGGATTACCTACATCTATATGGTGAAACGTGGTGCTTGGCGTCCATCTTATGACCTACATGGAGATGGAACGACAATCTCCCATGAACAGGCAATGAGTCATGTATATACAAAGACGTTAGACTATGGAGCTTCCGCGTATGTATTTAAAGTAGGACCGGATGGGTCTGATGTACTATATTGGACCAAATACTTTGGTGTATTTCCATTGAATACCGGTGCTGGTGCATTAAGTTGGGATTTAAATAATGCTCCCGGGGAAGCACCGAAATTAAACATTCGATTCCGTTATTCTGCAAAGAGAGATCTCTCACCGATATCTTTAATTTCATTCAATGATAATGCGAATATTCAAACGGATACGGATGCATTATTCCAAGAAGATTTTAATTTCAACTACGGTCATGTTGATCGACCTTATGTTGGATGTCCATTCATTGAAATGCGATTTGAAGATCCGAAACCATTGCGAGCATTTGGAGCAAACATTGGACCGGACGCAGCAAACTCATCCATTCGTCTTCGCTTCAAACCAAATGCAGATTGGAAGTTGACGGATGAAGTTGTGTATCGAAATATTATGACAAAACAACCAGCACCGAATGCTGATGATATGAAGGGTGGTACAGCCCAATGATTGAAAAGGTAGGAAATCAAAATATTTATGTACGGAATTATACGAGTAATTTTTCCGTCAAGGAGTTTATTCAGAATGCGCTAATTCCACGAGCATTCCCAAATATTCCGATGAATAAATTGAATCTTGGTTTAACCGGAATCGCAAGTGAAATGATATCCCAAGGGATTGAAGATTCATATGCTACCGCAAGTCTCATGATGAATGAGTCATTCATCACAAGAGCCGTATTACCAAATTCAATTTATTCCGAAGCAGCATTATTTGATCTCGGATATCAGTTTGCAAAACCATCACAATGTAATTTCGCTATCCAGATTTGGATGGATGATATCTTGAAACATGCAACACGTGTAGCGAATAGCCCAACAATGCGCTATAAACTGGATAAGAATACGCGTGTTGTTTTAGGGACAAACATCTATCGTTTTGACTATGACATATTTATTGATTACCAATATATTGATGAGAACTTAGTCTTTTCGATCTACTATGATATGAGCGAGAATAATTCGATTGCGACAACGACGAATAAATACATCAAACATCAAATTACCTCCATTGGATGGTTGGTATTATTCGTCACATTACAAGAGTTTGATCGTAAAATTGAAGAGAGTAGCATCACAGATAATTTGATCACAGTAAATAGTGATGTTATTCTCCGATGGACAAGACAAATTGCTGGATTGGATTTAATGTATATTACACCACAGGGAGAACGAATTCCCATGACTCCTAAGGTACAATATACACAGGAAGAACACACATCGTTCGCATGGTACTCCTTCTTTGATGAAAATACTATCCGCTTATCATTTACAAATAATGCGGGGTATTTCCAACCGCAATTCAATAGTCGCATTGAGTCGACAATCTATACAACAAGCGGTGCAGCAGCAAATTTTGATACCTATGATCGTCGTACTGCTGTACCGATTCAAAAGTCTGGGACTCGATTCGAGTATAATGCAAATACACGAATGGTCGCTCTATGTTATAGTGGTTCCACAGGTGGAACGGATAAAGCGGATCTTGAAACACTTCGTCAAGACGTCATCAATGCATACAATTCTGCAAATGTATTAACAACGGATAATGATTTGAAACTATGGTTCGATCGGTTCGGGAAACGGAATGGAACCTATTGCGAATTCTTTAAACGCCGGGACGATCCATGTGGTCGACTATTCTCTCAGTTTGTTGCCATTGCTGATGGAAGTTATATCTATCCAACGAATACATTGAGCGTTGATGTTGAGAGTCAAGATTTTGATTTCATCAATGAAGATGAAGATGGTCAAGAAAATGAATTCGTGATCAAACCAGGACATCTATGGGAATATGCAGATTATGATGAATATGAGATGGATTCTCACGGAAATCCAAAGTTGGATCCATCAGGGAATAAAATATACACAGGGAAAAAAGTACAAGTGCGAAATGTTCTTCGTATGGTAAGAGGTGCGAATGGATATGCAATGGTCACTGACGAAACATTGCCAACCGTTGGTATCGATCGCCCCTTTATGTTTGTTAATCCATTCTATATTAAAATTCACCGAAATCCGAATACGAGTACAACATATAACTGCTTGATTAGTCATACGTCATGGCCAGAGGATGAAGTGTTCAATAATGATATCTTCTATAAATTCCAACTAGCGACTCTTTCCATTGAACGAGATCTTTCACGAAAATACAATAATACCTACCGTATTCAGGTAATCTGCGTTCCTGTTGTCGCATCAACAAAAACGATGAAGTACACGAAAGAGATTGGGTATGGATCGAAATATAAAAATAATAATCTCCGCTTAATTCTTATCACTCGTACGGCAGCTGATGGAGATACTGGGTATATTGAAATGACACCAGTCGAACAACGTACAGGTGACGCGGTTCTGTATGAAGCGCGTATTACGGTATATGATAATTTACGTTCAGACCAGACGATTGAAATCGATCAAACGAAAACGGAAGATATTCATTCACTAATTACAGAGGGAAAGAATAAAGGGAAGGTTCTTCTCGATGCAAGTGAAACGAGATTCCATTTCGCCGCGATCATGAAAGATTTTTCGGAAAAGTCTGTGAATAACTTATTTGATCTCGATGAGTTCCGTGGATATATCATGGCAAACCGATTCGCTAATGATTATCGTAATCTCACCCTATATAAACCAATGAACATGATGCGATCGACGATTACCTTCGCTGGATCAAATCATAACTATAAAGTGCGTGCAGATCTGATCCCGTTCTTGAAATATGACATTCCCCTCGATAATACTAAGATGTCATATTTTGTCCGAACGTTTGCAGATCAATACGCTGCAATGGAACCAGTTATTTCAAAACTGGATGGAAACACAGCAATCGATTATAAACTATATAACACATATGGTAGGTCTGTCAATTATTATATCGGACCACAAGAGAATACAGATGTTCTATGGAACTCAAATATTCTCTTGGATAATGTATATGTTACCATAAAATTCAAGATGGCGGTTTATGATCGAACGCTATATACACAGACCGTTGAGAATGTAACAAATGAAATTCGACTATACTTTGATCGATTAAATTCAGGAAAGGAAAAGGATCTTCATGTATCTGATCTGATTCATCTCATTAAGGGAAATCAACCAAACGTACATTACATCCGTTTCCTTGGATTTAACGATTATGATGCAAACAAGCAATCGATTTTCACAAAGTATAAAGATATCTCCGATCTTCAACGAGATCAACTACAAATCCACGTTCCTGAGATGATTCGTGTTGACGCATCAAGTATTGAAATCGTTGAAGAGGTGTAAAAACCAACCATATAATTGGATACGAGTTGAAAGACGAGGTGGACATAAATGGCAAATGGGTCATTGACACAATTTTATGATAAGTTAAAATCGGATCTTGATGCAGATAAACCGAAGGTGACATCACCAGTAGCAAAGAGTCTGGATAATCCAGCAACTGCTTTGGCTTGGAGAAATAAGGCTGCACAAGAAGCGGATAAGCTTAGAAATGATTGTTGTCGGAAAATTATTATTGACATCTACACAAAGACCGTTCCATTTGATCAACCATATGTTGATGGGAATAAAGGGACTCTTGCGAACGATGTTGATAAATTTATGCAGTCGAAGAATACGACCCCATATCAGTATCTTCGCTCTGCCTATGAATCAACAAAGGCTCCTCTGCTAGAATTCCTTCTTCGTTCTGCAGATAATATGGGCAAGAGATTCATGATGGAGGCAGACGAAACACTAAAGGATGCAAAAGAGAATAAGCTGGATGTTCCAGATCCAAAAGCGGAAATTGATTCGGAAGAGAATAAATCACAGCTTGTTGATGTAAGTAAAGATATGGAGTATCAGAATTTCATTGATAAGTTGAAAGAAAAGACAGTCAACAAAATTGTTTCAGATATCAGTAAAGTCATTAATGATAAAAAAGAGGATAAACGGATGGAGTTTAATACAACTCCACCTCCTGGGGATATCGCTGAATCCGTAGTAGCAGTTGGACTCGATTACCTTTCAAAGAAATACATGCAGGAAGGTGTAGACATTAGTGAAAATATGCGTGAAGAGTATATGGGTCTTGCGATCCGAGAGGCATGTCTAAATCAGTTGGATCTCGTTTTTGATCAGCCATTCTCCGAGTTTAAAGAGGTAGCATCAAAGATTCGATTCGGAAAAGGAGTCCTCATCAACGAATCAATCTCATTTTGAAATAAAAAAAGAATGGGAGGGGAATTCCCCTCCCATTTTATTTAACTTTCTTCGTCGTTATCTTCTTCCTCATCGACCCATTCTAAAATTGGTTCCGTGTCATACATATCACGACTGTCATCCATTTAAAATTCACATCTTTCATTATTTTAATACTTACTATTAGAATATATCATTCTACATAGATAAACATATCTAACGAGTTTATTATAAACTCGTTAGATATGAAAGGTGTAATGAATATGGCTGATATCTTTGTACGAAAAGATTTAGGAATTGGATGGCGTTCTGAAAATGAATTAAATTCCTATCAACTGCTTCGTGATGATGCAACATTCCAGCGTACAATATCTTCTGGAAGATTTCTAACAAAGGATGGTATCGTTGGCTATCGTGATAAATTAATCGGTGTTCCATCCGGCCCAGTTCGTATTGATGGGGGAGCATATCATGTACGTCAATATATTTATACAGAATTTATTCCTACGGAATTACTCCCCTACATTGAGATGCGAAAAACAAATTCAAACATCTATTTCGTAACCAATACTAATATATTTATAGATTCTACTATTAATCAATATGCTAATAGATCTGCAGGATTAGATATTGGAACAACGACGGGTGTCATTCATGGGTTTCCGCTCCAGAGTGGTAAAATAAATATTGGTGTCATTGATACAAGTACACTGGAAATTGACCCTACAACACATCAGATAAAACAATTAGGAAAAAGAATTGCTTCTATAGGAATAAATATTAATGTTAGTGATCCAATTACAGATGATGAAATCAATACTAAATATGTTGGATTAAACTTATCACAATACGGTGTTCTTTCAGCGATTACTGCCGGTAGTAATGCGGCGGATACTCTCTATTATCAACATAGATTGAATCACTGTTATGAGTATCCTCAGATATATCCGGAAACGTCATTTACCATTGATAATAAAACAATTAGTAAAACAATATCAAATGTAGCATACGCAATGGATTATGAAGATAATTTTAAATCCCCATTCATGTATATGCCTATAAATAGTACAATAAAAATTATCATTGATCCGAATAAACAAGTTTATGAGTATTTGATTGAAGAAGCTAAGAAAGCTTTTAAACGCACCAGCAATCATAGCAAATATCCAATTCCAACGAAAGAAGTCATATTTATTGTATATAAGACGGATGATGTTTCAAAAACTAGACATCTTACAAATTTTCCAAAATATGGTGTATTTAGAAAGAAGATAGCTCCTGGGGAAACATTTGAATACAATGTATTATTAGATAAGCATACAAGAATTGTATGCTTTAATGGTGGAGTACACGGTTATGATAGCGAGGCTATACATGATTGGACGGATCCATTCTATTCAAATTTATATGAGGAGATATATCGATAGAGAGTGGAGGGTGTAATACCCTCCACTCTATCAATTTATTCTTTGTTTTCATCAATGGGTCCGTTTAATATATCACCTTGGTTAATCATATTTTGAATATAAGTATCGAATGTATCCGCGATAGCAACATCTAACTTGATCATACCATTCTCTTCGACCGCACGATAAATTTTATCATCTGCATTATTATATACGCGGAGGTCGTTATCTGTTGCAGCAAAGATCATAAACTCATTTAATTTAGAATTCTTTGCATTTAATTTTTTCAATTCACCTGCAGCAAAGAATGTAAGATTCCCAGAGAGAACACATAGCATTGGATTTGCAAGTCGATAGAAATATCGCATTTTCTGAGGAACGAATGGATACACGGTTTGAAATACATCTTTATCAAATATGGATCCGAAAATATTCTTTGGATTATACTCCTTTGCCCACTCGATGAATGCGATATAGAGTTTCTTTCTCCGAACGCCATTTTTGTCTTCTTCTGCACGGTCAATCTTCTTTGGATAAGATTCTTCTTTTGGTTCCTCTGGAACATCTTCTTCACTAGAAGAATTATCCTCTTCCGATGGTTTATCTTCTACTGTATCAGATTTATTCGTTTCGTCATTTGTTTCATTGTCTGACTTTTTTTCTTCCGTAGGAGTAGGTGGAGGAGATTCTTCCGCTTCAAAAAATTTTGATTCCCGTAGATTTATTTGGTTTGTCCCAATTCTTCGCATGCGATATTGTTGGCGATCTTTAAACTCCTCAGGACACTCCGGCTCATTTGAACAATCAATCGTCTCTTCAATAATAAATCCAAATTTCTTATAAATGTGAATGGCTATACTATTGTCTGTAAATACGTTGAGCACGATATCTTTATTTCCAAATTGATCAATAACAAATTGCAATAGTTTTGAACCAATCCCGAGATTATGGAAGGATGGATCAACAAAGAGCATATCGACAATACACGGTTTTATTCCTTTTATTCGAATAATTCCTCGCATAATATTATCAATAAAATATCCATAAACATAATTTCTTATCGTGGGATTGGTTTCAAATACGCTGAAATCAAATGTCTCTGGTTCATCATCTTCAAACTCTTCTGTTTTGAATAGAAGCCATTTAACAAATTCTGGATTTAGATAATCTTCTCTTGTCGGAACACGAATTTCTCCATCTATTTGAGAAACTGTATATTCCACTGATTCTAGCCGTTGTTTATATTTATGCATCATCTCTTTTAGCTTATCTCGTAACATTACAAGATCTTTATATTGACTTATCATGGTTTCAGTATTCGCATTTTTCATAGCTATGTCAATATAGTCGCAACACTGATCTAGATCAGAATGAATTGAATGCAGTAGATTTAAGTCATCTGGTTTTAATTTCCGACGTTCATACAACGTTCGTATATAACTTTCGATCTCATTAACCATTTTTTGACATTTATTTTTTAAATTTGCTACCGTGTTTTTATTTACGCCTCTGCTATTAAAACCTCGATTAAATACGGAATCCATGTTCATATTGGATACAAATTTATACATGGATGATTCTGGGCGAGTTGCCTTATACGAATCTCCGTGTTCAGCCTGTCCTACAATAAACGTTTGGGCTGTGTTTTTATCTAGATTCCAAATAGGGTGCTTAATCAATTTTTCGCGCAATTTTACCGGGAATTCCAGAAGTCTGATCCCACCTCTTGCACCTATTTTTTGCATCAGGTATTTATAATAACGAATACATTGATTGAATAATGTTATATCTTCTTGACGTTTTTGAAGCTCGACAAAAAAGTCCATATTTATATATCGATTTAATAATCCGACCATTTTAACTTTTTTCAATCGCTGATTAGTATCTTCATCAATGATCGCTTTTACTATTCCACGTGAAACAAAATCATTGCTTCCGTGTGTAATGACTCTTCCTATGGACTTTTTATCAGATAGACGAAAGTCTCGAGTATTGTCATGTAATCCGACGCTAACAATGTTCTTTTTCTCTAGATCAAATACAACTTTGATCCTATGTCCGTTCTCAACATTCATTCCATATCGAAATGAATGATTCAATTTTCCATGAGATCGTTCTTCAAAAAGATCTTTGGTAGAATATAAATCAATCCCGGTTTCTTCTCCAATATAGTTTTCGATATCCTGGAAGTTTTGATTCATTGACTCATCCAATTGCATCTTAGATCCTTCATATAATCCGAGTTCTTTGTAATGTCGTTCGAGGTGCTCTTTTACTTCACCAGAAAATATTCCCATTTGCTTAGCTCTCGCATATGCGGCCTTGAGTCCTTGAACATGTACGACGAGTTTTCCCTTTCGAATCACGTGATGGGGATACTTGCAACCGGATCGACTAAATGGAGTCATACCATAAGGACCATATTTAATTTTATTGATTGGAGCAATGAGATAGGTTTCCTTCAGATAATCCGGTGTATATTTATTCCTTGGATCATTCACATCTGATTCATTGTCAGGAGCCATATACATTGCATTTAACAACTGTACATAGAGTGCAGCCCCAGGATCTTTCCATTTTCCATTTACAGAAGCTTCTTTCGTATTATCAATTTCAATCAATTGGAAAGAAGCTGATTTTTCAACAAAAAGGTCATCTAACATTTCATTCACCTCAATAAAAAAGAAAAGTCCACCACATTAATTTGCGGTGGACTTCCTCGATAGAAACGATCAAATGAACTCTTCCTGCAGTTCAAAGATTCGGACATACCCATCAGCGACTGTATTTGAGAGCTCAATGAACTCTCTATCGATGATGGTAAACATTCCACCCACATACTTATCGCCGCGGATGTATCCGCGGATCCGTCTAGCGTGATCCTTTTCAACGTCATTCAGAAGGGCAAGTCCGATTGCTGCAAGATGTATGATGTTGAATCTATCCGTCAGGGAACTGAACAGAATATGTTCTCCCTCGACAATGAGTAAATCGTTGGGCCGAGCAACCATAAATTTCCCAGCGACAACTTGACTTACTGTCTCAAGATAACTTCTCAGACTTTTCCTATCGCTAACCATTCGAGCCCCTAAGATAGCAGACTCTTCCAACATCGCTTGCATCGTCGTATTATAATCTCCGATGATCTTACTGATGATCTCGAGAAGATCAACAACTTTGATCCCTCGAGAAGTTCCATCGTACTTCGGTTCGACAACAATATTACACGTATTCGGTCCGAGAGGGATGAGAAACATTTCGTACTTAGGGTCATCACGATTTACCCCATACGCGTTGATTTTCATAGCCTTTTCATTTAGTGATATCATTTCTGTTACCTCCTATTGTAACTCAATTATTATTCTTATGATAAAAGATCTATAAGTAATCACCTTCTTCATCTTTTATCATATATAAAATATATCTATAT
>FLSH01460271.1_pt1 | contig 25968 bp, 15 predicted proteins | sample 1550441 | NCBI WGS metagenome assembly FLSH01 (sample SAMEA4031756, study PRJEB14383) | metagenome | biome: human; feature: oral; material: saliva | place: Philippines | collected 2014 | reverse complement strand
CCCGCGAGCGCCTGGACATGATCCCCGAAGTCGGGCACCTCATCCACTACGAAACCCCGCACCTGGCCGCGGAACTCATCGCCGATTTCGCCGCCGACCACTCAGGGAACGAGAAGTAAGGAACCAACATGAAACTCATGGTTGACGCCCGATACACCCGTATCGGCTTCCACGACGGCATCAGCCGCTACACCGCCTCCCTGCTGGGCGCGCTCAAAACCCTCATTGACACCGGTGACGAAGCCGCCGCCGACCTCGACCTGACCATGATCATTAGCGACGAGCGTCAGCTGGACATGCTGCCGGATTTGCCGCATGTGAAGATCTGTTCGCCCACCGGCCCGCTCGAACCGACCGCCTCGCTGCAGCTGAATAAGTACGCGCCGGACGTGGTGTTCTCCCCCATGCAGACTATCGGCTCCACCGGACGCAAGTTCAAGCTGATCCTCACCCTGCACGATTTGATTTACTACTCGCACCCGACCCCGCCCGGGTTCCTGCCCGCACCGGTGCGCGTGGGCTGGCGACTCTTCCACAAGACCTACGCCCCGCAGCGCTTCCTACTCAATCACGGCGACGCGGTCGTGACGGTTTCTGAGTCGACCGCCTCGCTGATTCGTGAGCACGAGCTGACCACCAAGCCGCTGTTCGTGGTGCCCAACGCCCCGCAGCCCGGAAGCGTGGTCTCCCGCCAGACCGCGCTGGAACGCGCCACCACCCGCGAGGAGCAGCCCGTTAAGCACCTGGTGTACATGGGTTCGTTCATGCCGTACAAGAACGTAGAAACTCTACTGTTGGCGATGCGTTCTCTACCGGATTACCGTCTGCACCTGCTGTCAAAGATGCCGCCGCAGCGTCTGGTGCAGCTCACCGACGAACGCCTCATCGGTGAGAACGTGGAGGTGCACAACGGCGTGAGCGACGAGGAGTACCAGCAGCTACTCCGCCAGGCGCACGCCCTGGTGACTGCCTCCCGCGAGGAGGGTTACGGCCTGCCCGTGGTTGAGGCGCAGGCTGCCGGTTGCCCGGCGGTGATTAGTGACATCCCGATTTTCCGTGAGATTGCCCCGCACGCCGTGTTCGCGCCGGTTGACGGTGCCCCGGAGGCGCACGCCGCCGACTGGGTGAAGGCTATCCGTTCCCTGGAGGATACCGCCGTTCGCGAGCGCGTCATCATTGACGGCCTGTCGGATGTGCGCCGCTATTCCTGGCGCGACTCGGCGCTCAAGCTGCTGGAGGTCGTGCGCGGGCTCTAAAGCCTGCGTTGGGCAAAGAAATGCCGCCGCACTCCCCCGAAACTCGGGAGCGTGCGGCGGCATTCTTCGTATTCAATTCGTGGCCGCCGGGTGGCGTATGCGGCTTGCAGCAACGATTTACAGTGGCGGCTCGCTACACACTTCCTCCGCGCCGACGCAGGGAACCCGCCCTCGCAGAGCTCGGGCACCCTGCGGGCGCATCCGGAAGGTGCAGCCTCACCGCACCGAACCGAAGCAGGAATCCTTATACGTAAGCTCCGCGGGCTGCTTCTTTCGCAGCCAGCTCATCCGCGTGACCGTACGCATAGAAAATCTTCGCATCATCCAGCTCAGCAAAACGAGCCAGGTAGCGGCACACCGCGCCACGCTGAGCCTTCGTCATCGAGGACAGCAGCACAGGATCCGGGTGAGTAATACCGTTGTCACGGCTCGGTGCCGATTCGCCAAATTCCGGCTCGTAATCATAGGCAATATTGGTGAAACTCATCGGTGAGCACCTTTCCTTGGGGCGTTTCTGAGTGGAGCGCCGCAACAATGCAGGCACTGCCGGAGGTAACACCGCGAAAAGAACCTACGGAGATCACAGGAAGTCTCTTCGCAGTAGCGGTTGTGATACCTCTAAACTACCCAAGAGCTAACCAATGTTCAAGAACCATCGGGGAACGCCCCCATAGTGGACGCTTCCCCGGTTGTCAGGAAGAAATCGGCGGCACCATAGCGGCGTATGACCGCCACGTTCCCCACCGCGCTAAACCCCGCCCGAAGCCCACCCGAAGACAGCCCAAAACCCAGCCCGAAAAACAGAAATGCTGCCGCACTCACCAAGAGTGCAGCAGCATTTCTAAAAACTAACGATGCGGGCTACGCCATAGTTGCGTAGAGACCGCGCTCGGCATCCTTACGAGCCAGCTCATAAGCGTGACCGTACGCGTAGAAAATCTTTGCGTCATCCAGCTCAGCGAAGCGCGCCAAGTAGCGGTAAACAGCTCCTCGTTCTGCGCTGGTCATGTCGGAAAGCAACACGGGGTCCGGGTGCATGACACCGTAATTGTGTACAGAAGCAGACCCGCCGCATGCAGGTTCGTATGCGGGGGTGATCATAGTCTGAGTCACCAGTATTCATCTTTCGTTGGTGCGCACGGTTGTGAGGCATGCGCGAAATTGAGTGATAGATACTGCCAACACCACCTCGACAAGCGCCGAAATAGTATCCGCAGTGGTGAATATTTTACCGTGAATACGGCGACTACGCTAATTAGGGGCGCCTAGAGCTATTATCAACCACTAAATGCACATGGTGCATAAAATGGCGGATGTGTACCCACACCGAGCGGGACTAATCTACACCCCGTTCGCCTGTGCCGCACTGGTCCGGGATGCATAAGTTTGAGACGCGCCCTTCTCCCCTGCGCTCGCCATGACTTCATCCTCATCGTCCTCGTCACCATCAAGACCCAGAAGAGCCGTCACCATCGGCAGAGGATTGAACTCGCCCAGCTGACCCGTGCGGTCCACCTTGCGCATCATGAAGGCACGCTGCAAACGCCGCTGAGTCCACGGCGAAAGCACCATCATCAGTAGCGCCTCCACCACAAAAATGCCGACCAGAATCCACAGCAACAGATCCGAAGAACCCGCCTGCTCACGCAGCTGCTGAGCATCCGCCGCCAGACGGTCGAAGCCCTCCGAATGCAGGCGCGAGGTATCAAGCCCTGTCAACGCGGACAGGCTCACCGGCGACGCCACACTCAGCAGCACCGACAGCATCAGCAGAAGCACCGCATACAGCCCGTAATGCATGGTGCGCATCAGCTTCTTCACGCGCGCAAAACCGTGGTTCAGTTCCGCACCAATATCGGTGAAAGCCGCCGCCTTCTGCGCCTGCTCACCCGCCGGCATCATGTGCGGCACCAGGCGGTGCGAAAGCATCAACGGCACCGGCGAACACGCATCAAAATACTGCATGTGACTATTCACCGACGGGCCCGGCAGGGTCACAAACGTAACATCCACATCGGCGGGCTGAGTAATATTCGACCTGCCGATACTGTCTCCACGAGCGGAAATCTCGCACCGGTCAGCCACATCGAGGTTCTGCAGCATCGGCGCATAGGCGCGCACATACAGGTGGCAGGCACTACGCACCGACATCATGAGCACCAGAATCAGGGCGCCCCAAAACGCCACAGAGGCGGCGGTCAGTTCAGGGACCGAGCCCTCAACACGCACCTGCGCCAGCAGCAGCATGAACACCGCGTACAGCATGAAAACGCCGTGCACGAAGAGCAGCGGAATCAGCCACTTCACGTAGGCACGCGTGCCGTACGGATTTATCGGGTGCGCCTCCGCCAGACGCACATCAGCCGGACTCTTCGCGGAGGGAGTTGCGGAGGTGCTTTCCCGGCTTTCCCCGGCGTTTTCCTGGGTGCTCTTGCGGGCGCTCTTGCGGGCAATACGCGCCCGCCCCCGCGTCGTGCTCCAAATACTCGCCGCAACCGGTACCGCGCTCAACACCAGCGGTACCAGCATCGCATAGTGCAGCAGTGAACGGTACGAGCTAAACAGCAGGGACGCCTCCACCAGCCAGGAGAACGCCGCGACCGCGCTCACCCACAGCAGCATGGCGCGGTTACGGTAGCCGCCCGCGGCATCCAGGCGCTCCGGAATGTCGTTGCAGTCACTAGCAATAATGCTAATCGGGACCACTCCGTTACCCAGGCCGTAGAAGAAACGAATCGGCTTCTTACCCGCCGCCGCACGGCGACGCAGCAGCTCATAGCCCAGGTAGCCGCCCTGCGAATGGGCAATAATACCCACCGCATCGCTACGGGAGCTCAAATCGTCCAGCTGACGATCCAGACGCGCATAAATACGCTCCAAATCGCGCGACTGCGGGCTGGTCGCCGTCTGAATCAGCTGCGTCGGAATAGCCTTCACCAGCGCCCACAGCTCACGGGCACGACGAGCCAAAATCCAGCCCACAATACCCAGGCCGAGCACCGCCGCAAGAGCCGTAAACGCACCCTGTGCAGTGCCCAGGGACTCCACAAAAGCATCACGGAAGGTCATCACAGCCATCGCCGCCAGCACCAGCCACAGCGCCACATTCACAAACCGGGCCGTCGAGCGCAACAGGTTCCGGGCACGCTCATGCCAGGTCACGCCGGGGCGCTCATAGTAGAAGCAGAACATCAAAAACAGCGGCAAAACCGACACCAACCAGGGCAAATGCTCCTTCAACGGGCGGTAATGCCTGGGCCGCCAGAAACCCTCCTGAAAGAGGATGCTACGGCGAGTGACCGTGCGCACCGGGCGCGGCTTCGGCTGTGGCAGGCGCGGAAACTCAAGATTGGGCAGCTCGATATTCGGGAAATCAATGTTCGGGAGCTCTACCTTGGGAAGCTCAATTTTCGGCAGCTCAATCTTAGGGAGCTCTACCTTGGGCAGCTCGACCTTTGATAGTTCAACTTTCGGCAGACTGATTCTTGTAGATTCCTTGGGCTCGGAGGCTGCGGCGGGTTCTTCCTGCGCGGAGTTCTCTTCAACCTGCGGGCTTTCCTCAACCGGGTCGGCAGGGTCAGCAGGGTACTCCGTGCGCTCAATCGTCAACGAATACGTCAGCTCGCTGTGGTGGCTCAGCGGGTTCACCTCAGCGGCAGGCGGGAGGGTATCACCGTCAGGAATCACCTCAACACGAACCCGCGCACAAGCCTCCGCCTCGGGGTTCTCTTCGGAGGGGGAGGCAGAGGAGAGAGCCACAGAATCGGCACCCGTGTTCAGCGCCAACAGAGTCTGCACACTATGCGCCACCGGCTTGCCAAAATACGCGAGCGTCTCGCCGTGATTCTGGTAGCCGATACCGTGAACCAGCAGCACCGCCGCATCATGGTGCTTACCCTTGCGGTGCAGGGCACTCTTCGGATGCGCAGAAGCATACTCAGCCAGCCTCCGCTGCTCACCGTCAGGCAGCGCACTACCCTTCAGCAGATGAGGCACCTTCGGTATGCCTCTCACCTCCTCGCCTCTGCGCTGACCTCACAGGCACAACCCACGCCGTCAACGCCATGTTCAGGGGGGTACCCCCCCTCACCAGAACACTACAGCACGACTAGAAAATTACAGCACGTCCAGGCCGTCACAACGAATCTGAACCGGCCGCTCCCCCACGTTCTTCTTCAACGCCGCAATTGTTGCACGCGTAGCACGCAACTCGCGGGTCACCTGCTGGGCAATGCCGTACGAGAAAAACATTAGGGTACGCCAATCGCCCTGAACCGGCGCCTCCTCAGAATCCTCCACAAGAGACTCCGACCAGGCAAAATACCCCTGATCCAGAGGAACCGGACCCACAATACGCAACTGCTCACGCACCCGCTCCGGTAGCGCAGAAAAGCCCAAGAACTCCTCCATGAAGGCGCGAACATCCGCCTCCGCACCGGTCACCGCAGCCGTACGAACCGCCGGAGGCAGGCCCGTCTGAGCGCGCTCCTCCAGCTCCTGACGAGCAAACCACGCCGGATCCCAACGCACCAGCGCCTGCTCAACCGGCGACGGCGAAGCAGTCGTCACCACCGTACCCTCAAGAGCCGCCGGACGAACCAACGCCGCCGCATTCAACCAGCGACGCAACGCCGCCTCCGGGGCACGCAAGGAATCAAAACGAAGCATCTTATCGGCATCCAACAACAGCGCCGCCGCATAGCCACCAAAAGCCACCGGCTCAGCACCCGGAGTCGCCACCACCAACGCAGGCTCAGGACCAACCGACGCCCGCACGTGGTCACCCGCCGAAGAAATCACCGGAACATTCGGGAACGCACGACCCAGCTCCTCAGCAGTGCGAGTCGCACCCGCCGCCGAATAACGCCAATGCGTAAAACCACACTCAGAACAACGCCACTGCTGCGCTAGGTGACCGCACCACGAACACGACGGAACCGACGAACCCGAAGCCACCGACAGGGGCCCGCTACACTCGCCACAACGCGCTGGCATGCGGCAACGCTCGCACGAAAACGACGGAATATAACCGCTACGCGCCACCTGCACCAGCACAGGACCACGCGCCAACGCCCGACGAGCATGCTCAAACGCCAGGTGAGGAATACGCGCCATCGCCGCCAACGGGTCACGCGCCAGCTCAAACTCCGAACCCGTCGAAAAAATACGCGGCGAATAATCACGCACCAACGCACGCGGCGCACGCACATGAGACGCCCAGCGGGTACGCACCAGACGCGCCGCCTCACTACTCATGCTGAACCCGGCAAACAGCGCCGCAGTATTCTCAGCAGAAGCACGCAGAAGCAACACATCGCGGGCATGACAATACGGGGCGCGCCGCTCCACCAGCGAAGAATCGCCGTCATCCCAGCACACCACCAGGCCCAGATTCGCCACCGGCGCGTACGCCGCCGCGCGGGTGCCAATCACCACCGGAACCCGGCCCAGGCGAGCCTTCACAAACCCGTGATAACGAGTATGCGGAGTCGAATCAGAACTCAAACGCACAAACGAGTCAGCCGGCAGCCGCTCGGCGAGCGCCGCCTCCAGAAGATCCAGGTTCTTAGCGGTCGGAACCACCGCAATAGCGCCGCGACCACTCGTTGCGGCGGTCGCGAGTGCATTCGCCAGAACATCCGCCCACGTGTGCTCCAGGTGGCCGGGAAGAACCGTCATCACGGCGCGGGTCGCGGCACCGGCGGCAACATCCTCAATGAACTCCGCACCGTTCTCGTAATCGGAGAAGACGGAGGCGGCATCCGGTGCGTCCGGGTTCAGCGTCGGCGGATCCAGCACGAAGGGCGCGGGCGCGCCGGGGGTGGCAAGCCAAGCGTACGGGTCGGCAGTGCTGGGGGCAGTGGTACTGGAGGCATAGGAGGCGGCAGTAGGCTCGGGAGCTGCGCTCTCGGGGGTATTGGAAGTACTTACCGCGGCGGATTCACCCAAATACGCAGACTCGTACCCCGGCAGAAGAGGCGCGTACTTCTTATCCAGGGCGGCAATACGCGGCGGCACCGCCAGACGCAGCACGTTCGCCACCGTGGAGGCGTAACGGTCGGCAAGCGCCTCGGCAAGCGCAAAAATTTCGGGCGCAACAGCCGGTACACGCGACAGCACCGACTTAAGCGGCAGTAGCGAGGTACGCGTCCAATCGGTTGTGGCGGCGCGCTCCTCAATGTAACCGGTCAACTCGTGACCGTTGAACAGCACGCGCACGCGGGCGCCGGGCACCGCATCCTCACTCAGCTCAGCGGGCACGCGGTAATCAAACGTGCGGTCCACCTGGGGCAGGGTGCTGTCCACGCGCACACGCGCCACAGGGTTCGGCACGCCGCTCGCCTCCAGCTCAGCGGCAACATTCACCGGCTCCGGGGCAGCAGGAATCAGGGCATCACGAAGAGCAGGAAATCCCTGCAACAGGTCAAGCTGTTGCAGGGATTCCTGCTGGGCACCCAACGGTGCCGAAGAGTTCGATTCAGAACTACTCTGAGTCACCCGAATCAGCGTGCTCCTCTACCCTGACAGATATTAGGAGGAGGACACTGCCGAACGCAGTGCATCCACGCGGTTCAGGCGCTCCCAGGTGAATTCCGGCTCGGTACGACCGAAGTGGCCGTGAGCTGCGGTCTTCTTGTAGATCGGGCGGCGCAGATCCAGTTCGTTAATGATTGCCAGCGGGCGCAGGTCGAAGACCTCACGCACAGCCTTCTCAATCTTGATCGGGTCGACCTTCTCGGTGCCGAAGGTTTCAACGTACAGGCCGACCGGCGCTGCCTGGCCGATAGCGTACGCAACCTGAACCTCGGCGCGGTCGGCAAGACCGGCACCCACAATGTTCTTCGCAACCCAACGCATTGCGTACGCTGCGGAACGGTCCACCTTCGACGGGTCCTTACCGGAGAACGCACCACCACCGTGACGAGCCGAACCGCCGTAGGTGTCCACAATAATCTTGCGGCCGGTCAGGCCCGCGTCACCCACGGGGCCGCCCTGAACGAAGCGGCCAGCGGGGTTCACAATGAACTTAGCGTTGGAGGAATCCAGATCGACGCTACCCAGAACCGGTGCAATCACGTGCTTCTCAATGTCTGCACGCAGGTCAGCCAGGTCGTAGCTTGCGGTGTGCTGGCTCGAAACAACCACGGTGTCCACGGAGACGGGGACGTTGTTCGAATCGTAGCCGAGGGTCACCTGGGTCTTGCCGTCGGGGCGCAGCTCGGTCAGCAGGCCGTCCTTACGGACCTTGGTCAGACGCTCAGAGAGGCGGTGCGCCAGCCAAATCGGGGCGGGCATCAGCACGTTCGTCTCGTTGGATGCGTAACCGAACATGATGCCCTGGTCGCCCGCACCCTGGCGGTCGTACTCGTCAGCAGCGATGCCCTGACGAACCTCGAGGGACTCGTACACGCCGGCGTTAATGTCCGGGGACTGCTCGCCAATGGAGACAGACACGCCGCAGAACTCGCCGTCGAAGCCGCGGGTAGAGGAATCGTAGCCAATACCCAGAATGGTCTCGCGCACGATGGAGGGGATTTCGACGTAGCTGGAGGTGGTTACCTCACCAGCAACATGCACCTGACCGGTGGTTACCATGGTCTCCACAGCAACGTTCGCTGCGGGATCCTGGGCAATGATGCCGTCAAGGATGGCGTCAGAAATCTGGTCACAAATCTTATCAGGATGGCCTTCAGTCACCGACTCGCTGGTGAATAGGCGCAGATGGTTAGTACTCACGGTTTCCACTCTACTGGTTGAGGGCGCGCGAACATAGCGCGCTCGTAATGATGACGGTTTCCTTCAATTATGACACGTTTGTTAAGCGCTATTACGAGGCGGGGCGCTGCGTTCATACCCCGGGCGGGCTTTCACCCGGCACCACCGGATGCTTAGATCAGCGCCGCTTAGGTTAGCGCCGCCAGAATCTTCTGAGCCAACGCCGGACCAATACCCGGCACCGCCGTCAACTCCTCGGCGCTCGCCTGCTTAATCTGAGCCACCGACCCGAAGTGCTTAATCAGCGCGGCGCGCTTCACCTCGCCCAGACCGGGCACCTCGTCCAAGGCGGAGGCGACCATCGCCTTACCGCGCTTAGAACGGTGAAAAGTGATAGCGAAACGGTGCGCCTCGTCGCGGATGCGCTGCACCAGGTACAGCGCCTGCGAGGTGCGCGGCAGCACGACCGGGTAGTCGTCATCCGGCAGCCACAGTTCCTCCAGGCGCTTAGCGATGCCGGCAACGTACACATCCGTAATGCCCAGGTCGCTCAGCGCGGCGGAGGCGGCAGCCACCTGAGGCGGGCCGCCGTCCACGAGCACCAGGTTCGGCGGGTAGGCGAACTTCGCAGGCTCGGGCGTGGAGGCGTCAATCTCGCCGGAGCGCACGGGCGCGGCTTCGCGTTCTGCCTGCTGCGCCAGGTGCCTCTTGAAACGGCGCGTAATGACGTCGTACATGCTGGCGGTATCGTCACGCGCGGCGTCGCCGGTAATGCTGTAGGTGCGGTAGGCGTTCTTCGCGGGCATGCCGTCCTCAAAGACGACCATGGAGGCGACCACGTTCGTGCCCTGCACATGCGAAATGTCGTAGCACTCGATGCGCAGCAGCGGGTCGGGTAGTTCCAGCGCCTCCTGCAGCTCCACGAGGGAGGCGCTGCGCGTGGTCAAATCGCCGGCACGGCGGCTCTTGTGCAGGGTCAGCGACTGGCGCGCATTCTCGGCAACCGTCTTCATGAGTTCTGCCTTGTCGCCGCGCTGCGGGACGCTAATTTCCACGGGGCCGCCGCGCACCTCCGCCAGCCAGGACGCCAGCTGCTCCTTATTCTCCGGCTCCACCGGCACCAGCACGGAGCGCGGAATATCGTAGCTGTTCAGGCTCTTCTCGGCGTCCTTCTGGGAGGCGAGGCTCGCCGCAATATCGCTGTACACCTGAGCGATGAGCTGTTCAATGAGCTGCGCGTCGGTGCTGTCGTTGACCTTCTCCACGATCCAGCCGCGCTGGCCGCGGATCCTGCCGCCGCGCACGAAGAACACCTGAACGGACGCCTCCAGGTCGTCCTCGGCGTAGGCGAACAGGTCGGCGTCCACGGTTGCGCCAAGCACCACGGCGTTACGCTCAAACGCCTTAGTCAGCGCGGCAATATCGTCGCGAAGAATCGCGGCGCGCTCAAAGTCCATATCGGCTGCGGCGGCTTTCATTTCCGCGGTCAACTGGGCGATATGCTTCTCAGCGCCACCCGCCATGAACCGGGTCAACCCGCGCGCCAACTCGCGATGCTCCTCGGGGCTAATCTTGCCCACGCACGGCGCCGCGCACTTATCGATATAGCCGAGCAGGCACGGGCGACCGCTATTCTTCGCGCGGTTAAACACACCATTCGTGCAGGTGCGCACCGGGAACACGCGCAACAGCGCATCCAGGGTTTCACGAATCGCCCACGCCTGCGAATAGGGGCCAAAATAGCGCACGCCCTTACGGCGCTCGCCGCGAGTCACCATAGCGCGCGGGTACACATCATTGACCGTAATCGCCAGGTACGGGTACGACTTATCGTCACGGAACGCAATGTTGAAGCGCGGCGAGAACTCCTTAATCCAGGTGTATTCGAGCTGCAGCGATTCCATCTCGCTCGCCACCACGGTCCACTCCACGCTCGCCGCCGTATGCACCATCGCGTAGGTCTTCGGGCTCAGCGTCTGCGGGGACGCAAAATAGCTGTTGAGGCGGTTGCGCAGGTTCTTCGCCTTGCCCACGTAGATGACGCGGCCGTCGGCATCACGAAAACGGTAAACGCCCGGGTCGGTGGGGATTTCGCCGGGGGCGGGGCGGTAGCTGGAAGGCTCTGCCATGGGTACTTTCTCCTCGGGCGCGGGCGGATAGACGACAAACCGCGCATCCTGCACCGGGCTCCCCTCTGCAGGGTCCCAGCGCGTGAATGCGCGGTTTAAGTCTACGCGGTATAGGCGGCGCGTGCCCTAGCCTGCGTCACGTGCGGCTGAGGGCGAAACGTTGTATTCGTGCTTTCGCGCCTGACCGGACAGCTGAGCAATCTCATCCATGATTGCGTCGGTGGTGACGCGGCGCTGCTTGCCGGTCATCTTCTCGCCGGTCTTCTCAAAGTAGAGCGGCTTACCCACACGAATCGTGAAGCGGCGCGGGTAAATCATGTTCGAACCAGGCTTCTGCAGGCGGTCGGTACCGATCAGACCGACCGGAACCACGGGCGCGCCGGTCATGTGCGCCAGCCACGCCACACCAATCTTGCCGCGGTACAGGTAGCCATCGCGGGAGCGGGTGCCCTCGGGATAAATGCCGAAGACCTTACCCTCCTGCAGCTTCTCCAGGGCGATGTCGAGCGCCTTGAGCGATTCGGAACGGTCGGAGCGGTTCACGGGAATGATGTCCACGGCTTCGAAGAATGCCTTCATCATCTTGCCGCGCGGGCCGGGGGTGTTCACGTACTCAGCCTTGGCGAGGAACGCCACGCGGCGCGGCATCATGGCGGAAATAATGATGGAGTCCAGGAAGGACAGGTGGTTGGAGGCGACAATCACCGGGCCGGTGGCGGGGAAGTTTTCGAGTCCGGTCACGCGGGCGCGGAAGACGGTGCGCAGGATTCCGGTGACTGCTTTCTGAGTGGATTTGTAGAGAAGCACGTGAACTCTCCTGATGTGCCGATAGATTGCGGGCTGTGGCGGCGGTCCGCCGTGGATGCGGGGTGAGCGACCCCTTCAGATGGTGCGCCGTGCGGGTGCACAGAATCTGTACTGAAAAAAATTTGTACTGTGTTTAGTAGTACCGGGTTTTATTATTCCACACCCGGGTGTAGGAACGTGAGGGGCGCCGCGCTCCCCTTCCACATGCTGGGATGCGCCAGCCTGCATAGCTTCCGCCCCGAAACGCCCCGGATTCCACCCCGGCGCCTTCTGCCCCGCTACAGGCGGGGAGACGGTGCGGTGAGGCAGCGCAGGGCGGCAGCGCGAAAGCTAAGGGTTCAACCTCAACGTAATATTTCAGGTTTTCCGCCGTGTGATTGCAGATTTTCCAGAAAAGTAGCCGCGTCACATTGTGACGCTACGTCAGCAAAGTTTCGTAAATGCGTATTTAATATGCAAGAATAAAAGGCAGGGTGGGCTGTCGCACCTCCCTCAAGGACGATTCACCCCGAACATAGTGAGCCGCCCCTCCAGCGGATGTGCGTCGGAGCCACTCCACATACAAATTCCACGCACACTGGAGACATACACTATGGCTACAAAACCCGTCTCGCGTGCGCAGGCAGCAAAGATTGCCCGCCGCTCAGACACGGTCGGTGCCTATGCCGGAAAAGGCTGGGTACAGGCTGTTGCGTTTGTGATGCTCCTGGGCTTCACCATCATGGCAGTCCTTGCAATGCGCACCTACGCACTCTCCATGCCGCTCCCCGACAAAATTGTCGGCAATGACGGCAAAGTCATCGCGACCCAAGAACAGATCCTGCACGGTCAGGAGCTGTTCCAGGGACGCGGCCTGCAGCAGTACGGATCCGTGCTCGGCCACGGCGCCTACCTCGGCCCCGACTACACTGCAGAATACCTGCGCCTGACCACCGATGCCGCCGTCAAGGAGTACCGTGAGCAGGGCAAGCAGGACCCCCGCGAACTCGTCAAGAACGAGTGGCGCAAGGAGAACAAGTACGACGAGCACACCAAGACCATCACCTGGTCCGCTGGTGAAACTAAGGGCTACCAGCTCATGCTCAAGCACTACCGCGACACCCTGATGAAGGGTGACACCTCGCAGGGCCTGTTCCCCGACGCCATTAAGAACGACGAAGAACTGCACGACCTCGTCGCATTCTTCGGCTGGACCGCATGGGCATCGGCGGCTGACCGCCCCGACCAGCCCTACTCCTACACCAACAACTGGCCTTCCGAACCCAACGTGGACAACAAGCCCACCGCGGATCTGATGGTCTGGTCGGCACTCTCCCTGATTGCCCTCATTGGTGGTACCGGTCTGATGTTCGCCATCTACGGCCGCTGGTCCCGCGCTATCGGCTGGCACGCGGAAGAGGCACCCGTCCTCGACTTCCGTCAGCCCGACGAAGTTCGCCTGACCCCCTCGCAGAAGGCAGCCTGCCTGCTCTTCGCAACGATCCTGGTGCTGTTCCTCCTGCAGGCTCTGGTGGGTGCACTCACCGAGCACTACCGTGAAGAACTCACCGGCTTCTTCGGTATCGACATGGGCCAGCTGTTGCCCTACACGGTATCCCGAACCTGGCACCTTCAGCTCTCCCTCTTCTGGACCGCAGGCGCGTTCCTGGCGGGCGGTATCTTCATCGCCCCGCTGATTACCCGCCGCGAACCCAAGAAGCAGGGTCTGCTCACCTACGTTCTCATCGGCGCTGTGGTCTTCGTGGTCCTCGGCTCGCTGCTGAACGAATGGTTCTCTCAGAAGGGCCTCATCCCCAAGGAACTCACCGGCTTCTTCTCGCAGCAGTGGGAGTTCCTGGACCTGCCGCGATTCTTCCAGATCCTGCTCACCGCGGGTATGTTCATCTGGATTGTCATCGTCTGGCGTACCCTCTCCTCCCGCCTGAAGGGCTCGAAGAAGACCTCCCTGCCGTGGCTGTTCCTCTTCTCCGGCCTCGCCATCCCCATGTTCTACGCGGTCGGCCTGCTCGCAGGTCAGCGTACCCACGTGACCGTCGCCGAATTCTGGCGCTTCTGGGTGGTTCACCTCTGGGTGGAGGACTTCCTCGAACTGTTCACCACCGTCATGGTGGCGTACATCTTCGTGCTGCTCGGCGTGGTCCGCGAGCGCATCGCAATCTCCATCATCATGATGGACGCTGTGCTCTACTCCGTCGGTGGTGTGATCGGTACTCTGCACCACACCTACTTCGTCGGTACCCCCTCCGAGCAGATGGCATTCGGTGCGTTCTTCTCGGCTGCTGAGGTTATTCCGCTGACCTTCCTGACCGTTGAGGCGTGGGGCTTCATGCAGCTGGGTGCTCGCCAGTACTCCAACCGCACCAAGCCTTTCCCGCACCGTTGGGCTGTCATGTTCCTGATTGCTGTGGGCTTCTGGAACTTCCTCGGCGCTGGTGTGTTCGGCTTCCTGATTAACCTGCCGATCGTGTCCTACTTCGAGATTGGTACCGCGCTGACCGCAAACCACGCACACGCCTCCATGATGGGTGTGTACGGTATGCTCGCGATCGCGTTCGCGGTGTTTGGTCTGCGCTACCTGATTCCCGAGGACAAGTGGCCTGAGAAGGGTCTGAAGTTCTCCTTCTGGACCCTGAACATTGGTCTGCTGTGGATGTCCTTCATCTCGCTGCTGCCGCTGGGTATTGCTCAGCTGTACAAGTCCGTGGGTGAGGGCTACTACGAGGCTCGTTCCTTCGCGTTCATTCACGACGGTGCTTCTGCCGTAATGGGTTGGATGCGTATGCCCGGTGACGTGATCTTCCTGGTCGGCATCATCCCGCTGATCAAGCTGGCTCTGCTGGCTCTCCAGGCCATCTTCTCGAAGAAGGGCAAGGAGACCGTCCTTGAGCTGCCCGAGCCGCCGCTGTACGAGGTGGTTGAGGACGCTCGCATCGCAGAGTTCGCCGGCGCGAAGGCTGCCGAGGAGCTGCCCGAGCAGACCAGCCCCTACCGTAGCGATCGTCGAGGCTAATCATGCCTGAGCAGATTGCTGGAGTTTCTTTCCTCGTGTGGCTGGCCTGCGTGTACGCGCTCGGCCTGGTCGCCGTGGGTTGGGGCTTCGATATTCTCGCCAAGCGCACCAGCCAGCGCATGGTGGCGGCGCGAACCTTCGGGTTCACCTACCACGAAGAGAGCGACGCGTGGCTCTGCCCCGAAGACCAGTGGCTGTGGGCGACCGCGTTCGACTCGGATAACCGAGTGATGCGTTACCGCGCCAAGCCCAGCGTGTGCAACACCTGCCCGATTAAGGACAGCTGCACCGTCTCGGCTAACGGCCGCGAGCTCACCCGCGAAGTGGACGAATGGCCCTACTCCGAGTCGGGTCGTTTCCACCGCGGACTGGCGGTTGCCGTGTCGCTGCTGGGTGTGGTCATCCTGATTGGTGCCGCCATCGTCTGGCACTCCCCGCTGGAGCTTCTGGTGGAGGGTGCCGCCGCGGTGGTCTGCCTCTCGCTGACCTACCCGCTGGCTGTGAAGCTCATGCGTTCCCCCGCGAACTTCGAGAACGATCCGAAGCATATTCACGCATCCACCGCTGACGAATCGGTGAACGTGAAGATGGACCGTTTCGCGGCGAAGTGGGGTGGCGTGTCGAATGAGCGTAAGCGCCGTACCGAGCAGACCCGCAAGCAGATGATTGCGGAGGCAACCCTGCCGGTTCGTACCTCTGCCCTCGACCCGGACCGCCCCGCATGGAGCGGTACCGGCACCTCGGTGAAGCGACTGCACAAGACCACGAACGAGGTCTTGCAGGAGCAGAACCTGGCTGAGGTTGAGGCTGCTGAAAAGCTGGCAGAGCAGATGGCGAAGAAGTAGCGCTGCACAAGTTTTTCCGTTCCGGCGGCTGACCGGTCGATTGGTCCCGTCTGTTAGCTTCGGTGGCTACCCTGCATGGAATTCTCTTTTGTTCCTCTTTTGAGTTTTCCATGCGGGGTGCCGCTAAAGCACCGACCCGCCGCATGTCGCCGGGACGGAAAATTCCCCTCCCTAAACTCCCCCACACACAGCCCGGTTACCGGGCAACACCCACTACCTACACCCCTACTACCTGAACCGTACGAGGCGCGGGCAGGTGGGCACACATACCGTCCTCCCCCAATATTTGTGAAGGAAAACCATGGATCCCGTCACTTTGGCAACTATCCTCATCCCAGTTGCCGTCATTGTTCTTTTTATTCTGATTCGTATGTTCCGCGTCATCCCCGAATACGAGCGTGGCATCTCCTTCCGCTTCGGCCACCTGCGTTCGGAGCTGAAGCCCGGCCTGAACGTCGTCTTCCCCCTCGTTGACTCCCTGCAGCGCGTTGATATGCGTGTCATCACCCTGACCATTCCCCCGCAGGAAGTTATCACCAAGGACAACGTTCCCGCCCGCGTGAACGCCGTGGTACTCTTCCGCGTGACCAACGCCAAGAACGCCGTGCTTGAGGTTGAGAACTACCCGATTGCCACCAGCCAGATTGCGCAGACCACCCTGCGTTCCCTGCTCGGTCGCGTTGACCTGGACACCCTGCTCGCACACCGAGAGGACCTGAACGAGGACCTGCGCTCCATCATTGGTTCGCGCACCGAGCCGTGGGGTATTCAGGTGGAGCTCGTCGAAATTAAGGACGTTGAGATTCCCGAGGCTATGCAGCGCGCCATGGCTCGCGAGGCTGAGGCTGAGCGTGAGCGCCGCGCAAAGATCATTTCGGCACGCGGTGAACTCGAGGCTTCGAGCGAGCTGAAGGAAGCATCCGACATTCTGAGCCAGTCCCCTGCCTCCTTGCAGTTGCGTTACCTGCAGACCCTGCTGGAGCTGGGTGCCGACCAGAACTCGACCGTGGTCTTCCCGCTGCCCATGGACGTAATTGGCCCCCTTATGGGCGCACTCAAGGGCGAAAGCAAGTAGGCTACTCCCCTTCCCTGATGTACTAGCCTGAAGTACCCGCCGCGGCGGCTGATCCGCAGCGGTGAACATAGAAATATCCCGTGCAGATGAGAGTATCTGCACGGGATATTTCTATGCGGGATTTATACGCAGAACGCTTCCAAGCCGAATGCTTTCAAACGGAGCCCCGAGAAGAAAACCCGGGAGGAAAACCCGGGAAGGAAGGCGTTTGGCCCGCCGCGGGGGTTGGATGAGGTGGTTGCGACGGGCCAAACTTTCCTAGGTCGGTTACACGCCGTAGAGGTGCGGGCGCGGCAGGTACATCAGCCAGTTGGGTGAGGGCCGGAATCCTACCGCAAACGGTTTTCACCGACGCCTTAAGCATAACCGGCACAACCCCCGAACCGGCGGCAGTCTGAGTGAAGCATCAATCACCTATCTCACGCCATGCCGGGACGGTATTCAGCCCAGAATCGGCACCTAAAGCACCGGTACCTCAAGCACCTGCGAGCTGGCTACAGTGCAACCCCTAGCGCCGGCACCCGTCAGCTAACGTAGCGCCCAGCAAACTAACGCAATGCTCGGTGGGCCTGGTCAAAGAACTCACGTTCATACACGCACGCCGACAGGTACGCCCGCGCCGCACGCACACGCTGAGCCGGTGAAGCCGTCTCAAACGCACGCTCCACCTCCGCGAGGCTACGCGCCACCTCCGCAGCGAACTCTTCGCCACCGTACATGCTCAGCCACTCCGCGTACGGGTGATCCGCGTGATTCTGCGAGGAGAGCACAGCGCCCACCTCTTCGTACAGCCAGTAGCAGGGCAGGACCGCCGCGGCACCGACCACGTAATCATCACCGGCGGCGGAGGCACGCAGGAAATTCGTGTACCCCATCGTAATCGGCGAGGGGCCACCCAGACGCGCACGGTTCGCCAACCAGCCCTCGTGCAGCTGCGATTCGGCGGCAATCGCCTCGTGCGCACCGGCCGCCCAGTGCACCTGCGCCGCAGCGGTATCAGCACGCGCCGAGAGAGTCGCGAGCGCACGCGAATAGTCGCGCAGGTAGAGGGCGTCCTGGTCCAGGTAGAAGGCGAACAGGTCCTCGTCGAGGGTGCCGTCACCGAGGGCACGCACGAAGGGCAGGTCCAGAATCTGGTGCCAGGTTTCGCCACCGGCTGCCCAGAGGGCGGCGGTCCAAGGACCGGCGGGCTGTACGACGGCTTCACCGGCGGGCACGGGGCTGACCGGCAGCAGACGCTCCGGGCTGGTGCCATCCAGAGTATTGCCCTCGGAGTCGGTGGTGGCGAGCAGGTGATGCCACGGGTACGCGGAGGCGGCAACCTCCAGGCGGCGGGCACGAGCGGCGTGATCCACCGGGCCGTGGCCCTCGCCGGAGCCGACCTGCAGCCCGGCACCTGCGGCAATGGATTCGTGGAGCCAGCGGGTGCTCCACTGCAAGGCGCGGTGGGTATCTTCGCTGGTCAGAGTATTCTTCTCGCCCTCAGAAGATTCTGCGGCATCGGTGTGCCGGAGCAGTTCCACGCCCAGGCGGGTTGCCAGCGAGGAGGACAGGGAGCAGCCGGTGCCGTGCGTATTGCGGCTCTCTAGGCGCGGGGTGCGCACGTGTGCGCAGGTGCCATCCGGGAAGACCGCGGTGTTACCGGCGTCCTGACCGCACAGGTGGCCGCCCTTCACAATCACGGTGGTTCCGGTCGACGCCGCAAGGTTCGCCGCCTGCTCATGCGCCTCATCAAAGGTCTGGGCGGGCTCCTTCTGGCAGAGCACGGCAAGCTCCGGAATGTTCGGGGTAATCACATCCACGAGCGGCACGAGGTCGCGCAACGCCTGCTCCGCTTCCGCTTGCAGCAGCCGGTCACCGCTAGAAGCAATCATGACCGGGTCGAGCACGACCACGGGCACGGGGTGCTCGCTCAGCCAGGTGCGGACGGTACGGATTGTGTCCGCATCGCCGAGCATACCGATTTTTACGGCGTCAACCGTGACGTCATCAAAAACGGCGGCAAGCTGCGCGGTCAAAAATTCCAGGGGCGGGGTGAATACTTCACGCACTCCGCAGGTGTTCTGGGCGACCAGTGAGGTGGTCACGCACATGCCGTAACCGCCGGATGCGGTAATAGACTTGAGGTCCGCCTGAATACCCGCGCCACCGGAGGGGTCGGTTCCCGCAATGGAGAGGACCCTCGGCACGTTGCGGGTTCCAGGTGTCCCGGATACACCGGAGGCGCTCGCGCCGGGTACAGGGTTGGAGAGGGTTGAGGGGGTGGTGGGTGCGCACGCGGGCGCGGTAGGCTGCTCTGCCATAATCGATAATCCCTTCGCTAGTTCGAACTAGAGCAGGTTCAATGGGTGATTCTCTCAGCCTTGAGTGTTCTGACGCCGTTTCGTGCGCCCGCTGTGCCGTATGCCCCGTATGCCCCGTATACCCTTCATTGGGCGGGGTTGGGTGCGTGTTGGGCGGGTGAGCGGGTTGCGGGCGTCTCAAGGCACCCCATATCGCTCTGCCAGGTTATCACAATGATTCTCAGGAGCTGAAAGTTTTGCGGGTGACCCGTGAATCTCTCCGAAATTTTCGTTTGAGCATTGCGGTACTGCACCACCACTCCGGCGCAGGTTTTCCAGCGCACACCCCAGAACTCGCCCGTTAAAAGGCAGTGCCCGGCACCGCTTCACGCAGTACCGGGCACTATCAGCCAGACATATCCGCCAGGCTTATCAGCCGGGCATATCCGCCGGGCTTAGGGTAGGGCTTAGGTCAGGGCGAAAATCTCTGCCGGTGAACCCTCCGCAATGATCCTGCCCTCGTGTAGCAGGACCGCACGGTCAGCCAGCGAGGCGATACGCGCATCGTGCGAAATAATCAGCACCGCGCGGTTCGCCAGCACGGCACGCAGAGACTCGGTGGCGTCCGCGAGTTCCAGCTGGGTGGTGGACTCGTCCAGAATCACGGCGTGCGGGTCAGCCAGCACGATACGTGCCAGCGCCAGCTGCTGAATCTGGTCGCGGGTCAGAGGCGAATCCGCACCGCTGACGACGGTATCCATGCCCTGCGGCAGGTCGCGCCACCAGCGGGCACCGACAGCGTCCAGTGCCTCACCCATCTGCTCGACGGTTGCATCCGGCACGACCACCGTAAAGTTATCGGCGAGAGTGCCGAAGAAGACGTGTGCTTCCTGGGTGCAGACCAGCAGGCGCGGGCGGCCGTCAGCGGCGGCATCGGTCGGAAAATCGCCGTGACCGACGGGGCGACCCATCACGTTAATGGTGCCGTCCAGGGCGGTCAGCGAACCACCGATCAGGCGCGCCAGGGTGGTCTTACCCGAGCCGGAGCGGCCCACCAGGGCGAGCGCCTCGCCGCGGCGAATCTTCAGGGTGATGTCTTCCAGAACGAGGGCGTCGGGCGAGTAGCCGTACGAAACCTGGGAGCAGTCAATGGCGTACTCCGGGTTCTTCACGGCTTCATCAGACACGGCGGCGAAGGCTTCGGCACGGTGCTTCGCACGCGCCTCACGCTGCTTCTTCGCCAGGGACACCACGCCGAACACGCGGCCCATGTTCACGAGCATGATGCGCAGGTTGCTGACGTGGTGATTCAGCATGTCGGTGAGGACTCGCAGGCTGAACACCATGACCGAGGCGGTCGCCACAGCACCCCAGCTTGCCCAGCCGAAAGCCACGCAGGCGGCACCCCAGAGCATGCACAGAATCGTGGGCATCCAGGAGTTGATAGCGTCCACGGTGAAGTACAGCTGGCGGATGCGCACCATGCCCAGCTGCGCGCCAAACAAACGTTCCTTGTTCTCAGCGGAGAAAACCTCTTCACGGGCGGCGTGAACGCCCAGCTCACGAATCGTGGAGGTGCCGCGAATGTTCTCGGTCAGCACACTGTTGAGGTCACTCACACACTCCTGGGCGGTCTGGTTACGTGCCGCCATGAGCGGCAGCATCTTCGACATGATGAGGGCAAGACCGGCAATCATGGGAAGCATAATCAGACCCATAGCCGGGCTCACAAACGCCAGGGAGATGGTGGAGATAATGAAGTACAGCACCACGTAGATTGCACCGAGAAGGTCTGTACTGACAGAGCTTGCTGCCGAGGACAGGTCGTCGGTCACGCGGGTGAGCAGGTCGCCGCTGCCTGCTTCTTCCACGGTGCGTGCATCCAGGTCGAGGGTGCCGTCGAGGGTGTCCTGGTTGGTGTCGCGGGTAACGAGCGCACCCAGTCGCGCAGCACTGTACGAGGAGACCATGAGGGTCACAGCCTGCACGATGAACGCCGCCAGAATAATCAGAATCGGCTGCCACGGGTAGCTGGAGAACTTGCCTGCCACCACGTCGTCCACGGTGGCACCAATCTGCAGGGGCACCACCGCGCCCATGAGGGTGCTGACCATGTAGATGACGAAGGTGTAGAGGGCGCGCCCCTTATGCGCCACGAGGTAGTTCCACATGCGGCGTGCCACGTAGGCGGGGGTTTCGATGGGAAGCTGCTTTGCCATGCTAGTTCACCTCCTGATTCTGAGTGGTTGCGGGAGTTCCCGAGTCGGCGGCTGGGTAGCCGTCACGTTCCATGCGGCGGGTCGTCTCCGCGGTCGTGGAGACAACGTAGACCTGCTCCAAATCCTGCAGCAGGCCGGGGTAGCCGACGGGCAGGCGGTCGCTACCGACCTGGGTTTCCATCGCGTCGTAGATGTAGCGCTGGCTGGGTTCATCCACTGAGTTCAGCGGCTCGGTCAGGATAAGCACCTGCGCATCCTGTGCGAGCGCGCGGGCGAGTGCCAGACGCTGACGCTGACCGCCGGAGAGGTTCGCGCCCTCAGTGGTGATGCGGGCGGCGAAGTAGTCTTCGGGGTTGCGTCCGCCCAGTCGGTAGGCGATTTCGCGGGAGTCGGTAATCTTCAGTAGCTCCTGGTCCTTTGCCTGTGCCAGTTCCTTGTCGGGGTTCGGCACGGTGCCCAGGCGCAGGTGCTCCTGCAGGGTTCCCGCGAAAATCATGGGGTTCGGTTCGCTCAGCAGCACGCGGCGGCCGGTAGCGTCCTTGAGGTCCTCTCCCCCGCGTCGCAGGGTGCGTGCGAGCGCCTCGGCGTAGTCCTGCGCGGTGAGGTTGTAGTCACGCGGGTTGACGTACACGATGCGCGGGTTGCTGGCACCGGCGGGGGCGACGGGTACGGGCACCTCAAGGGTGCTCGCCTCGACTGCCTGTTCGGCGCGTGCCAGCTGCGCCATTTCTTCGTCGGTACGCGGCTTCTTCAGCACGCCCTGACGCACGCCCGCGTGACCTTCGAGGCGGGCAATTTTGGCGAGCGCAATCTTGGCGTAGCGCCATTCCGTCAGGAAGTTCTGGGTAATCCAGATGGGGCCGCCCATCATCGCAATAATGGAGGCGACGGTCACCAAGGACGCGGCGGGGGTGTCGGAGACCCAGCGGCCGTTTTCGACGTGGCCGGTGAGGGCGAAGCCGATGCCGAGCAGGGTCACGACGCCACCAAGCAACGCGCGGATGAGGTACATCCAGCGGTGCGTCTTTTCGTAGCGCATGTAGCTATCGAAGACTTCGTCGGTGCCGCGGTGGTAGCGCTCACGCATCTGTTCTTCGGCGCCGAGGCCTGCGATGGTGCGCAGACCGGTGGCGATGTCGGAGGCGCGTGAGGAGGCTTCGCCGTCCTTCTCACGGTAGTCGCCAATCTTCGATTCGAGGAAGGACGAGTACCAGGCAATCACGCCGACCACGATGAGCGTACCGATGAGGGTAACGACCGCGGTGACAGGGTTGATGAGCCAGAGCTGCACGGCACCGAGGGACGCGATAATCATAGCGTTGACGAATAGCGGCAGTGAGAAGTAGACGTTGGTAACACGTCGTACGTCTTTGTTCATGACGGTGACTGCTTCACCCGCGTCAACGGTTGTGCGGGTGCGTCCCATGAGCCGGTTAATGTAGGCGCGCCAGTCGCGGCCGAGTTCCGCGCTGAGGGTCATGGAGGTACCCCAGCCGAAGAACTCGTTAATCACGATGAAGGTGATAGCGGCGACGACGACCCAGAACATGGGCCAGGCGTCGGGGGCTTTGCCGGCGATGTGCTGGCTGATGAATTGGCCCACCATGACGGGGATCAGGATTGCGCCGATACCTGCGGTGGTTTCTCCGAGGATGGGGATTACCCAGCGGTGCCAGGGGTATTTGTGTCCGGGCGCGGTGACTCGCAGGGCGAGGCGCTTTTTGAGGGCTTCTTCTTCAGCCTTGCGCAGTTCGCTGCCGGTTATTTCCGGTGCAGCTTTTTTCTGCGCGGCTTTTTCCTGCGTGGTTTTGTTATGCATGGATTCTTCATGCGTAGCTTCTTCACGCGCAGCGTTTTCTTGTGCCTTGTCAGCGTTGTATTCAGTCATTCAACGTCTCTCCTTTCTCTTACCCTATTCCTTTATCAATGTGGCACGCAACACTATGAGTGCATTAGTGGGGCGTGTCGTTATTTTGTGCAACGTATCTGGGGCGTGTATCAACCGCGCAATATAAGCCGGTATCAATCGGCGGACTTGAACCTACGTGGTCATTGATGCAGCCTGGTGCCCTGTGGCGTGGAACCCTACAGCCTGGCGCCCTACAGTCTGGAGCCTCACGTCGTGGAGCCCAGCGGCATAGAACCCTGTGCGTTCAACCTTCTGAACGCAGACTTTCTGAGCGCGGGGTTGTGCATCGCTGCACCTACCCTGCACCTAAAGCGCTTTGTTCTACCCTACCTGAACTTTGTGGTTTCCCGCATTAGAGCACGCGCCTTCGCGCCCCTGCCGAGTTGTTCCCTCGTAACGATAACGCCCCCGCGCCCGCCCTATTCCCGATAGACTGGAATTCTCATGAGTATTTTGAATTTTCTTTCTCCCTCGCTGGGCGAGAACCCCGGCGACTACAATCGACGCGATTTTAAGGGCAACCCCCTCACCGCCGAAGAAATCTATGAGGCGTTCACCGAGTGGATTTCGACCCGCGGCATGACCCTGTACCCCGCGCAGGACGAGGCTGTTCTGAGCATTGCCGCCGGGCATAACGTGGTGCTGGCAACCCCGACCGGTTCGGGTAAGTCCACTGTGGCTGTTGCCGCGCATTTTACGGGCCTGGCGACCGGTCAGCGTTCCTACTACACCGCCCCCATTAAGGCGCTGGTGTCTGAGAAGTTCTTTGACCTGATCGATATTTTTGGTGCCGAGAACGTGGGCATGATTACCGGCGACTCCGCCATTAATACGGAGGCGCCCATTATCTGCTGCACCGCGGAGATTCTCGCCAATATTGCCCTGCGCGAGGGTAAGGATGCGGACCTCTGCCAGGTCATTATGGACGAGTTCCATTTCTACTCTGACCCGCAGCGCGGCTGGGCGTGGCAGCTTCCCCTGCTGGAGCTTCCGCAGGCGCAGTTCCTGCTGATGAGTGCGACCCTGGGCGATACGACTCGCTTCCAGGAGGAGATGACGGCGCTGACCGGTCGTGAGAGTGACCTGGTGGCGCATTCTGAACGTCCTATTCCGCTGCATTTCTACTACTCCACCACCCCGGTTCAGGAGACGGTGCAGGAGCTCGTGCAGACCAAGCAGACTCCGGTCTACATTGTGCATTTCTCGCAGAAGGCGGCGCTGGAGCAGGCGAACGCGCTGCTGTCGGTGGCTATTGCTTCGAAGGAAGATAAGGAACGCATTGCCGAGCTGATTGCTAAGTTCCGTTTCGGTCCGGGCTTCGGCAAGGCGCTGAATAAGCTGGTGCGTGCCGGTATCGGTATTCACCACGCGGGCATGCTGCCCAAGTACCGCCGCCTCGTGGAGCAGCTGGCTCAGGAGGGTCTGCTCAAGGTGATTTGCGGTACCGACACCCTGGGCGTGGGTATTAACGTGCCGATTCGTACCGTGCTGATTACGGCGCTGTCGAAGTTTGATGGTGCCCGCAGCCGCCGTCTGCGTGCCCGTGAGTTCCACCAGATTGCCGGACGCGCCGGCCGCGCCGGTTTTGATACCGCCGGCACCGTGGTGGTTCAGGCACCCGAGCACGATATTGAGAACGCCCGCCTGCTGGCTAAGGCTCAGGCGAAGTTCGGTGACGACACCAAGCGCATTAACCAGTCGCTATCCTCCAAGCGTAAGAAGGCACCGGAAGGCTTCATTGGCTGGTCTGAGAAGACCTTCGAGCAGCTGGTAGAAGCCGCCCCGGAGCCGCTGACCTCCTCCTTCGACATCACCCATTCGATGCTGCTGAACCTGATGCACCGCCCGGAGAACCCGGTCATTGCCGCGTACCGCATCATCCAGGAGAACCACGAGAGCCCCGCGCGCCGCCGCGAGCTACTGCGCAAGGCAATCGGCATCTACAAGGAACTGCTGACCGGCGGCGTGATTGAGCGAACCAACACCCCGGACGAGCACGGCTCCTACCTGCGCCTGACCGAGGACCTGCAGGATAACTTTGCCCTGAACCAGCCGCTGTCCGCTTTTGCGGTCGCCGCGCTGGAACTGCTCGACCCCGAATCCCCCAGCTACGCGCTGGATGCGCTCTCCCTCATCGAGGCGACCCTGGAATCGCCGAACCAGGTGCTGTACGCGCAGGAACGCAAGGCGAAGAACGAGCTGTCGGCACAGCTCAAGGCGGACGGTGTGGACTACACCGAACGCATGAACGAGCTGGACAAGGTCACCTACCCGCAGCCCCTGGCGGAGCTCATTGATCAGGCGTACACGACCTACAAGCAGTCCGCACCCTGGGTGGCACGTTTTGAGCCGCGCCCCAAGTCGATCGTGCGTGACATGTACGAACGCGCAATGGGCTTCAACGACTTCGTGCAGTACTACTCGCTGGAACGCGCCGAGGGTGTGCTTCTGCGTTACCTCTCTGACGCGTACAAGGCGCTGCGCCACACCATCCCCGATTCTGCCGTGACCGACGAGCTCGACGACATCATCGAGTGGCTCGGCGAGCTCGTGCGCCAGACCGACTCCTCCCTGGTGGACGAGTGGGAGAAGCTGGCTGCCGGCGAAGACACCGCGACTATTGCCGCCGAGCACGCCTCCATCGAGGAGGAAGAGCCTCCCGCCGTGACGAAGAACCTGCGCGCCTTCCGCGTGATGGTGCGCAACGCCCTCTTCCGCCG
>FLSH01460256.1_pt1 | contig 26236 bp, 21 predicted proteins | sample 1550441 | NCBI WGS metagenome assembly FLSH01 (sample SAMEA4031756, study PRJEB14383) | metagenome | biome: human; feature: oral; material: saliva | place: Philippines | collected 2014 | reverse complement strand
ATTGGTGTGCCGGTGGCTGAGGCGTTCAACGACTACATGACCGAGATCGCGGATAAGCTGCGTGCGCACGGCGTGCGTGTTGAGGTGGATTACGGTTCGGATCGCTTCACGAAGAAGATTCGTACCGCGTCTACTGAGAAGGTTCCGTTCATTCTGATTGCTGGCGGTGAGGATGCGGAGCACGGCGCTGTTTCGTTCCGCTTCCGCGGTAACAAGCAGGAGAACGGTGTGCCTGTGGATGAGGCTGTGGCACGTATTGTGGAGCATATCCGCAACCGCGTGAACGAAGACCCCAAGCCCAGCACTGAGGCTGCTGAGTAGTAGCGGTTTAGGATGCGGGTTCGCCGACGCGGCTAGACATAGTTAGCTGTGGTTAGCTGAGCCGGCGAACCTGTACCGAGCCTACATATAGAAACCACCCCCTTTGCGGCGGAAGCTGCGGAGGGGGTGGTTTTTACGTGCTTCGAGGAGGCGCGGGTGGGGAGTGTGGTTGGGGGGTGCAGAAAGTTGTGTTGTGGTGGAGTTTTTCCTAGTCAGGGTGAGTATCGTTATGCTAATGTAAGTGATGGTGCTAACGTTCGTTGCCGTTCGGAGGTGCCGGTAATTGTATGATTGGATAAGGATGTCTGGATGTGTCCTATCTAATCTAAGCATTCAATAATGAAAGGAATATCTCACATCATCTTAATATTTTAAACATTCTTTTACTTTCTATTCATGGCAGTTAACTTGCAATATTAAGCAGTACATTATTTTATTATTTACTTTTAGGGGGTCATTATGGATATTTATATGAGGTCAAAGAAGATGAGTGAAATGGGAGAAATTGTTGAAAAGATTGAAGGGTCCGTTGGTGATGTAAAAATATTTGTGGGTCGAAAAGTTCCAGTATTTCAAGACAGAGCTACATGGCTGGCTGCGGTATGTGAATACTATAGAGACGAGTGTGGGCGAAACGTCTCATTGGGTAACCCGGAGGCAGTTCGTAAAGGTTTGTCGATTAATAATCCAGTAATTGTTAATAGTGCATCAATAAATAGGCATGAGCCACTGTATACTGTTTTTAAATATACGGAAGAAAATATTAGTATGATTGTTGATAAGTATAAAAAATGGATAATGAACAATATTGTTCTTCCGGAGGGTTTGCTGTGGACTTTTGGTTGGAGTCTCTATGAGGTTATGGATAATGTTTTTCAGCACAGTGGAGCTAAGTATGGTTATGTTTCAATGCAGTATCATTACAGCTCTAAAAGGTTAAATATAGCCGTCACGGACATTGGGAAAGGGATAATTAGAAGCATGAGTGAAGGGGTGATGGTGAAGGATACAAAGATTGACTCAGAAGTTTTTATGAATCATTTTAAAAAATCTGAGTATGGAAGTATTATTAAATATGCTGTCAATAAGGGAGTGACGTCAAAGGGTAATAATAATAAAGGGATGGGTCTTTATGGTCTGACTGAGTCTGTTCGACAAAATGGTGGAACTTTTATCATTGATTCCGGAAAGGGTTCATATGAATATAATTCTCAAAACGATGAGCCGAGTAAGACTCGTGAATTCATTTATTCGCCAATTGAGTTTGTAAATGGCGACAATGTTAAATACTTGACCTGTGTCAACTGGAGTCTAGATATTTCAAATCCAGTTAATATGAGTAGTATTCTAGATGTTGAATATACTTCAAGTGAAACAGATGAATACTATGATGAAGACCTCCAGTGTCACGTTGTTGATATGATTAAATATGAAGCTCAGGTGGCAACTAGAAATGGTGGTGCTAAAGTTTCGAATGTTATCGGAAATTTGGTAAATGATGGCGCAGAGCATATTCTTCTAGATTTTGAATCAATTGATATCATATCTTCAAGTTTTGCTGATGAAATCATTAAAGCTGAGATGCGATACCCTCGTAGAATTTTCTTTAGAAACTGTAGTGATGAAATTATCCTTGTTCTTAAATACGCTCGTAATGATCGAAAATATCTTCATCGGCACTGAGAATAATTGAGTGCTTACGCCCAAATTATCCAGGCCGAACGCGTACGAAACCTCGGGCAAGACTCACGCGGTGTAACAACCGTTGCGAGCGCATCCGGTGTTACCCAGCCAGAGACCGCACACGAAGACCTGACAATCGGCACTTTCTTGCAGTACGCACAGATGATCCCGAACGGCTCAGTTGTCCTAGAAAGCGACCTGAACCCAGCACCGAGGCTGCTGAGTAACGAGGGTATAAGCTTCTAACCTAGCTATATAGAAAACCACCCCTTTGCGGCGACAAGCTGCGGAGGGGGTGGTTTTTTTGTATGTTCTATGCGGTTAGGCGGGGGAATGTGGTTGGGTGCAGAAAATTGTGTTGTAGGGGAAGTTTTTCCTAGTCCGGGTGAGTATCGTTATGCTAATGTAAGTGATAGCGCTAACGTTCGTTGCCGTTCGGAGGTGCCAGTAATTGTATGATTCGGATAAGGATGTCTGGATGTGTCCTATCTAATCTAAGCATTCAATAATGAAAGGAATATCTCACATCATCTTAATGTTTTAAACATTCTTTTACTTTCTATTCATGGCAGTTAACTTGCAATATTAAGCAGTACATTATTTTATTTTTAGGGGGTCATTATGGATATTTATATGAGGTCAAAGAAGATGAGTGAATTGGGAGAAATTGTTGAAAAGATTGAAGGGTCTATTGGTGATGTAAAAATATTTGCGAGTCGAAAAGTTCCAGTATTTCAAGACAGAGCTACATGGCTGGCTGCGGTATGTGAATACTATAGAGACGAGTGTGGGCGAAACGTCTCATTGGGTAACCCGGAGGCAGTTCGTAAAGGTTTATCAATTAATAATCCAGTAATTGTTAATAGTGCATCAATAAATAGGCATGAGCCACTGTATACTGTTTTTAAATATACGGAAGAAAATATTAGTATGATTGTTGATAAGTATAAAAAATGGATAATGCCTAATATTGTTCTAGGGGCGGGATTGTTGCAGGCATTCGCCTGGAGTCTATATGAGGTTATGGATAATGTATTTCAGCACGGGGAGGCTAAATGTGGCTATATTTCAATGCAGTATCATTTCAGTTCCAGAAAGTTGAATATAGCTGTCACATGCATTGGGAAAGGAATAATTAGAAGCATGAGTGAAGGGGTGATGGTGAAGGATACAAAGATTGACTCAGAAGTTTTTATGAATCATTTTAAAAAATCTGAGTATGGAAGTATTGTTAAATATGCTGTCGATAAGGGAGTGACGTCAAAGGGTGGTAATAATAAAGGTTTGGGTCTCTATGGGTTAGCTGAAGCTGTTAGGCAGAATGGTGGAACTTTTATTATTGATTCCGGAAAGGGTTCTTATGAATATAATTCTCAAAACGATGAGCCAAGTAAGACTCGTGAATTCATTTATTCGCCAATTGAGTTTGTAAATGGCGACAATGTTAAATACTTGACCTGTGTCAACTGGAGTTTTAATGTTTCTAATCCTGTAAGTATGAGCAATATTCTCAATGTTGAATATACTTCAGATGAGACGGATGAATATTATGATGAAGAAGTTCAGGGGCATGTTATTCATATGGGTGAACATAAAGCTGATGTGGCAACTAGGAGTGGTGGAGTTAAAATCTCTAATATTATTGGAAATTTGGTAAATGATGGTGCGGAATATATTATTCTAGATTTTGACTCGATTGATGTTGTGTCACCAAGCTTTGCTGATGAAATTATTAAAGCTGAGATGCAGTATCAGCGTAAAATATTTTTTAAGAATCAAAATAAGGATATTGATCTTGTTTTTGAGTATATGTGCAATAATCAAAGAAATGTCTAATAAATTGATTCTGGTTAATTCTATTTTTGCTTGAATTGGCATGGGTTAATTAGATGTGCATTGCAATATAATAAATATTTAATATTGAGATTGTGGAATGTGGGGGCCCTAGGGCGAAACTTGTTTGGCAATCCCTAGGGGTCTTCTTTATTTATTTCAGGGGTGAGAGGGGCTGAATATCCTGTAAATTCACGCTCCTCGAAAGATTACCCTGAAAATCAGCTAGTCTAACAAGTTCCCTAAATTAGCTTATGCTGTTTCTTTACGATGTAACGGGTGTGTACAATCCTTGAGTTTACGGTAGAAGCGAAGCCATCTATCTATGTAAGCAAGAGAATAATATAGCTGAAACGAAACACCTCATGACCTGAGAAAATTTTACTGATGTCACTCAAGTTGCTTGGAATCCAATAAGTGCGTTCTTCTATTGCCTGAAGCGTCGATGATGAGGGTCTAGATTAACCAATATAATGGAAAGCAACGCCGCTTACGAAGAAGCAACAGCCTTTATCGTAGAAGGTGCATTTGAAAGGATTGAAGAATGGCAAGCATCGAAGTGATGAAAGAACGAGCTCGCATCGCGGGACGCTTCAACCTGTCTGCCCGCCACAATCCAGAACACCGCGCACTCGTAACCCTAGCGGCTCAACGTGTCGGAGGAGAATGCCACGTCATCCCCGCAGCACCCGGCGAGAAAGTTGCTGACGTCTTCCGCCGCTCCCGTAACATCGCCGGAGAATCAGCCGTCATCATCGTCACCGAAATCAACGGAACGCTCTACGCCCAAATCATCCAAGCCGAACGCGTACGAAACCTCGGACAAGACTCACGAGGCGTAACAACCGTTGCCAGCGCATCTGGCGTTACCCAGCCAGAAACCGCACACGAAGACCTAACAATCGGCACCTTCCTGCAGTACGCACAGATGATCCCGAACGGCTCAGTTGTCCTAGAAAGCGATCTGAACCCAGTACCGAGGCTGCTGAGTAGTACTAGGCTTGCTGGTCTAGCTCATATATAGAAACCACCCCCATCGTAGCGACAAGCTGCGGAGGGGGTGATTTTTTACGCGCTTTGAGGAGGTGCGGGTGGGGGAGGGACAGGTGGGTGCAGAAAGTTGTGTCGCGGGCTAGTTTTTAGCCCCAGAGTGCTAGCGTGGTAGTAAGGCGAACGTCCATAGTCATTCAGAAAATGGGTAGCTGGATAGCCCTGAAAATGACGTATTACTGTTGATTATTGAGGGAGCACGAGCGTATGAAGTCGAATAAGTATATTCCTGTTGGAATGCTGTTCTTGATCCTGGCAATTATCTTGAACGCAGTATCAAATGTCAGCGACCTAGTACTTGGAATTCTCTACGGCATCTCAATAGCAGTACTGATTATTGGACTATTTAACAGTCGAAAATAAATGCTGTAGCAGACGAAAACGGACCCGGCGGACTATCCATCAGATAGCCCGCCAGGTTCTTCGGGAAGCAAAGTTCGTTCACGAAGAAGTAGTAGGCTCTGCTGTTGAAGTGCATTTTGAAAGGGTGAAGGTATGGCAAGCGTTGAGGCGATGAAGGAACGCGCCCGTATTGCGGGTCGTTTCAACCTATCTGCTCGCCGAAACCCGGAACATAGGGCACTTGTTGCGCTCACTGCGCAGAAGGCGGGAGGGGAGTGTCAGGTGGTTCCTGTGGCTCCCGGTGAAGATGAGGCTGAAGTACTCCGCCGTGCCCGCAAGGCTGCGGGCGGTAAACCAGTCATTATCGTGACAGAGACTGACGGAGAGCTACATGCGCGCCTCTTTGATAGCGGAGAGCAATTAGGCTGGGTAATCCTAAAATTAGTAGAAGACCCGGCGGGTACTACAGAAGTAGTATCCGCCGGGTCTTTTCATACACAGCAAACAGGGGATTAGCTCTGAGAACCCTCAAGGTTCTGCAGGAACACACCCAGCGAAATGTTTGGATCAGATTCCAAAACCCAATCCGCGTTACCGCTCGAAGAGCCGCCCAGAACAAAACGGGAAGCAGCAGACTGGCTTGTAAACTCAATCGGTTTCACAATCTTCAAACCATCCAGGTGACCGGCGGCAACCTGCTCAGCGCGGGTAGCTTCCAAAGCTTCCAAATCCTTCAGATAGCTCGCCTTGGCCGTCTTTGGTGCACGCACCGGCAGGAGCTCACCCTCAAATACCTCAACACCCACACGAGTGCCGAAAATATTGACAATTCGCGCGCGAGCTGGGTGCTTCAAATCTTTGCGCTTAATACGGAACAAGGCATCAGCAAAAACGGCAGCGAGCTGAGCTTCTTCCGGCTGAGAAATGGTAGAAGAATCAACAGCCGGCGCATTCGCCGTTACCTCTGTACCCGTCGACTTAGCCTTCTTCGGGGTGGTGGGCTCAAACATGCGGTGACCACTCGCGCGTAGCATCAGTAGAACTTCAAGGACGAGGGAACGCAGAATTGCTTTCTTCACTTTTGCGATATTTCCGGCGAAGGGGATAATGCCATTCTCCAGACGATATCTGCCAACCTTCTGAGCCTCACGACAGAACGCGCTTTCCAGGTAGTTGAGCTCTGTCGCTTCCCAAGAATTGTCGGTGGAAGTAATCAGGTACGCGGTATCCCAGAAATCCTTAGAGCGGTCATGCTCACGAATACGGCCTATCAGTCCATTTCCATTCAGGCGTTTTGCCGCCTGGCCAATATACAGGCGGGGGTCGTTTGCTGAGGAATTCGTGAGGAAGTAGATACCGGAGAAATGCAGTTCCTCTTCGTTTTTGTATTTCTCAAGCAGAGTGCGGGGGAGCTTATCAATCGTGATGTTTCGGTTATAGAGCTGGTAAGTAACACGCTCTACAACATCGCCCTCCCAAAGAGTTGTATATAGCCGAACAGTAGTCGGGGTGATAGACACGGTGCTCCTTCGCTGCCGTTGTGAGTGAACAATCAAGATGAGACCCTTATAGGGTTCCTGAGTAGCAATAATACAGGGTTATTGATTCCTGCGAGATACTTCAAGTCACCAAAAAGGACCCGGCGGACTATCCATCAGATAGCCCGCCGGGTCCCTTCTTTATACCGTTGCTATGCGCTCAGCCGTTTAGCGGGTGGTGCGTTCCAGCAGCTGCAGCACGTTCTGGTAGGTGTGGCCGGTCGCCTCCGTCATACCTTGCTCACAGGTGCGGTTAGCCGAAATGTATGCGGCGAACTGTTTCTGCTCGCTCAGCTCCGTAGCCTCCGCCTCCGTAGCGCTTGCAGTCAGCTCGGGGTGCAGCATACCGCGGTCACCCGCGTAACCACAGCAACCCCAGTGCTTCGGCACGTACACGTCGTCACTCATCGCGTTCGCAATCTTCTCAAACGCAGGCTGAGTGCCCAGGTGAGTCATGGAGCAGGTCGGGTGCAGTGCAATCGACGGCAGGGGAGCAGACACGGTCAGCTTGTCCAGCATGTTGTCGGCGGCGAACTGAACCGCGTCGTACATGCGCAGACGCGAGTAGTCCGGCTCGCCCGGCTTCAGGCCGTTCACGATCTTGTGCTCAAGTGCCTTAATAACCTTCTCGCGCATCACTTCAAGGCCCTCGGTACAGGACGAAGCGTCACACACGACCGGCAGGCGGCCACCGTCGGTAGCCTCCCACAGGGACTTCAGCACGCGGTCGCTCATAATCGAGTAGCCGTCGGTGAAGCCCTTCGACTTCCACGGGGTGGAGCAGCACATCTCACCAATATTGTCCGGGATGCGGTACTTCACGCCCGCACGCTCGCACAGGCGGATGAACGCCTGGGTTGCGTTGACCGGGTCGTGCTTGCCGTCGCCGTCCACGCCGCCGAACATGGAGTTCACGCAGGCGGGGAAGAACACGATCTCAGCGGTTGCATCCTTGTGAGGCTTACGTGCCGGGCCACCGACGGGCAGGTCCTTCTTGTAGGAGGGAACCATGTCGTCGCCCATGACCTTGCGGGCAATGTCGGTGGTGCCGTGCACGATGGGGAACGGCATCTTCTTGGCTACGGTCAGGGCCTTGCCGGCGACCTTGTCCATGACGCCCCACTGCTGTGCGGCGACCTTCCAGCCGGTAGCGGCGAGCTTGTCCTGGTTCTCGGAACGCAGGCGGCGAATCAGGTCACCGGTGTTAATGTTCACGGGGCAGCGGGTCTGGCACATGCCGTCCACTGCACAGGTCTCGATGCCGTAGTACTCGTATTCCTTACGCAGACGTTCGGCGAGCTCGTGGTCGCCGTTCGCCTCAGCGGCGGCAATCTCACGGCGCAACACAATGCGCTTACGCGGGGTCAGAGTCAGGTTGCGGGAGGGGCAGACCGGCTCGCAGTAGCCGCACTCCACGCAACGGTCGACTTCTTCCTCAACGGTCTCTGCGACCTTCAGGTTAGTCACGTAGTCGGTATCCGGCTCAACCAGCAGAACGCCGGGGTTCATGAAGCCCTTCGGGTCAATGAGGCGCTTAATCTGGCGCATCACGTCGAAGAGTTCGTCACCGAACTGGCGGCTCACGAACGGCGCCATGATACGGCCGGTACCGTGCTCAGCCTTCAGCGAGCCGTCAGCAGCAAGAATCAGCTGAACCATTTCTTCGGTGAAGTCGCGGTAGCGGTCGAGCTGCTTCGGGTCGCGGAACTGCTCGTTCAGCATGAAGTGGATGTTACCGTCCTTCGCGTGACCGAAAATCACGGAGTCCTTGTAGCCGTGTGCGTCGAACAGCTTGGTCAGGTCGCTACAGGTGTTGCCCAGAACCTCGACGGGCACGACCACGTCTTCCAGCAGCGCGTTGGTGCCGGAGCGGCGGTTACCAGCGACGGTGGTGTACAGGCCACGGCGTGCAGCCCACAGGGCGTTACGCTCGGACAGCTTGCTGGTCATCGACACGGGCGAAGCCACCGGAAGGCTCTTAAACATGGGTGCTGCAGCGGCGGCAAGGTCGTTCAGCTCCTGCTCGGAGTTGCCCTGGAACTCAACCAGCAGGGCGGCGTGATCCTTCACGTCGATGGCGGCGAGCGCCTCCGCAGCCTGACCGGTACGCTGAGCCACACGAATACTGGTGGCGTCCATCAGCTCGACGGTTGCCAGCTTGTTAGCGACCAGTTCAGGCACGGAGCGTGCCGCGTCAATCAGGTTGTCGAACACGAGCAGGCCGGTGGAAATATTCTTCAGAATTGGCAGGGTGCGGTAGGTTGCCGAAGCAACGAAGCCGAGGGTACCCTCCGAACCGATCAGCAGGTGCTGCAGAATGTCGACGGGGGTCTCAAAGTCGACCAGGGAGTTCAGGCCGTAACCCATGGTGTTCTTCATGGAGTACTGCTGGCGGATCTTCGCCATGGACTCGGGGTTCTCGAGCACGCGCTTGCGCAGGCGCAGCAGGCCCTCGTGGATTTCGGGTTCGAGGGAGCGCAGCTTCTGGTCGGCGTCCGGCTCAGCGGTGTCGATGATGGTGCCGCTGGGGAGCACGAACACCATGGAGTCGAGGGTGTTGTACGTGTTGTACTTGGTGCCCGACGACATGCCGGAGGAGTTGTTCGCAACCACACCACCGATGGTGCAGGCGGACCAGGATGCGGGGTCCGGGCCGAGCTTGTAGCCGTAGGGTGCCAGGTAGTTGTTGACCATCATGATGGTCGCGCCGGGCTGCACGCGAACCTTCTTGCCCTCTTCAAGAACTTCAATCTTCTTGAAGTGGCGGCGGGTGTCGACCATGAGGCCGTCACCGCTTGCCTGGCCGGAGAGGGAGGTGCCGCCGGAGCGGAAGGTGAGGGGCAGGCCGAGGTCACCGGCTGCGCGGAAGATGTTTGCGACGTCTTCGGCGGAGTCGGGGCGGATCAGGCCGGCGGGCACGAGCAGGTAGTGGGATGCATCGTGCGAGATTGCCAGGCGTTCGAGTTCGGAGACGCTGGATTCGACTGCCTCGGCGCGCGCGTCAGAGAGTAGGCGCTTGAGGGTGTCCTCGTAGGGGGAATTGAGGGCTTCAGATGTATTTGACACAACGGTCATAATCTTGAGCTTCCTTACAGATGAAGGGGTGTGTAATGCTGTCTTTCTCAGTATCTTCTTTTGAACGCCGTCTTTTCCGCTTAGCTATGGCTAAGCTTGGCGACTACTTGTCACCATAAGGGAAGCGGGTTATACGCCGGGTGGTGATGTGGTTTCCCTGTGTATTTATTGGTATCGCGTGGGTTTTTGCATGCGCCTGAAGGAGACAGCTACCCTGCCCGCAGACCGATTTGGAATTTTTAGGCTTACCCACTAACTGCTGTAACAATCCAGCAAACAACCCAAAAGAAAACGTGGGGCAGAAAGCTACATGCTTTCCACCCCACGCTTGTGTAAGGATTTAGGCTTCGTCGAAGAAGTCCTCATCAATCCTCTTGACGGTGTAGGTCCGTTCCACCTGTACGCCGATACCGTACTTCACCATGAGACGGGCCAGCTGGTCACCATCTACCAGAACCACTGAGGTGCTACCGCTGAGTTTCTTCGCGAACTCCCGCGCGTCGGTGGTGAAAGAGCTCGATGTGATGAATACGCCCTGCGTACCTTCTGCATGTACCGCACCGACAAATTCTTGGATAGCCGGTCGGCCTACGGTGTTCTTCTCACCGTATCGCTTGGCCTGAACGTAAATCTTTGACAGACCCAGTGCGTCCTGGTCGATGACTCCATCGATACCGCCATCGCGAGATGCCTGAGTGACGATACCCCGCTCTTCGGCGCCTCCGTATCCCATAGCTAGCAGGATATCCACCACCAACTGTTCAAAAGCGCCGGGGGATATGGAACGTACGCGCTCCAGAATATCGTGCACGAGTGCAGACTCCAGCTGAGCGATACTCTCATCAATGAGCTCTTGGGGAGTGCTCTCGTCTACGTTTGCGGGTTCGGACGTGCTGGGGGCTACCTTGGGCACATCGTTCTTCGTGTCGCTCTTAGCCGGCTGAGTCGGGGTTGCTGTGGAGGAGTTCGACTTAACGCCGCGAACAATCTCCGTGACGATTTCCGAAGGGAGGCCCTGAGGGTACTGATTAGCAAGCTTCTTGCCTTCGTCCGAAATCTTCTGACGGCCGCGACCCGGCGATTCAACGGCTCCCCACTGTTTGAGGTAGGTGAGACCCCAGCTAATGCGGTCCACGTATACAAGGCGTCGACGGTTCGACATGAGTTGCTTCATCTGCTTCGGTGAGAGTGCGGAACGCGCGGCAACAGCGGTATAGATTTCCTTATTGCTACGCTCGACGCCGTCGGAAAGGTAACTCAGGATATCAGGAATAAACTCGTAGAACTTGGGAACCACGACCGGTTCGATCTCGGATGCTGACGACTGATTGGTCATCGAGATAATCTCCATTGATTGGTGGATGTATTGTCGAGTACAACTATACCCTCAGGTGGGACAGCTATTCCTGCTCGCGGTCAGCGGTAATTGTTTAGATACTGTTCGGAGGGCACCGGAAGTGCGAGGGTGCTACAGAGGAGAGACGCTCAACCCTAGGCGCGGCCGCCGAGCGCCGTAACATTCCAGCTAGCAGTACTATCAGAAGTCACCACACCACAAAACAGAGGAGAACCCGCTGAAGCACGCACCCCCAAATCCTCCACAAACACGCGGCCACCCGCAGGCACACTACGCTCCTTACGATCCACACCCGCACAATACACCGTCATCTTCGCACCCGAACGGTTCTCCACCGCAACCGAACCGCCACTCGACACCGTATCGTGCACAAAACCGCGGCTGCCCTGCATCTGAATCTCGCCAACCTCCGCGCTCTGACTCGTCAACGGCACACCATCAGGCGCCTCAAACTCACCCGAAGAACCAACACCCGCCGCACGAACCGACACCATCCACTGCGCATCATCCGTCAGTTGCGACGTCGACGCCGTCACACGCGCCGAACTATGCGGCACGCTCACCGCACCGGCAGACTTCGCGGAACTAGAAGGACCGGTACCAGAAGGAGCCGGCGCAGACGCGCTCACCGTATGACGAACCCACACGCCCGCGCCCTCACCCGAACCGCCAGCAACCACCTCAACCGTGGTACCCGAACCGTCAGTGACCGAAACCTTCATCGTGCCCTCCGGCTCACCGCGACGCTCAAACTCCACATACGAATAGGAGGCGGGTGCCGCCGGGCCCTCAAAGACCGCCTCCTCAACAGCGCCGCGACCGGTAAACAGGCGGAAACCCTCAGAATCCTGAATCACCGGTGCCGTCGCGTGGCTCGCCGCAGTCGGCTCAGACGAAGTCTCAGCAGACGCAGAAGGGGAGGGGTTCAGGGAGGCGCACCCGCCCAGGGCGGCGGCGAGCGCACCGGAGAGGCACAGGCTCACGCCCAGCTGACGGAAGCTCGGGTGACGGAAGAAGAAAGCGGTGGTGTGTGAAGGCATAAGGCACTCCGATGTGCGGGTTGGCAACGCTACGGGGCAGTAACACTGCGGGATAGCGCAACCGAGGTGATAGGTACACCACATATTGTGTCAGGTTAAATGCTCGCAGTGCAATGAAATAGAAACGCAAACGCAACGGCGCGGAGTATCATTCACACTATGGATAAGGCGGAACAGAACCAGGCAGATAACACGGTAAAGAACGGCACAGCACCCAATACGTCGGCAGGGAATACCTCGGCCGAGAACACCTCGGGCAATATCCCTGCGAATAGCGCGGGGAACAGCCCGGCGGGTGCGTCTGTGCGCCCTGAAACTACCGCATCTGAAACCGCCCCCGCTGCAGCTAGCCCCGCTGCAGCGAGTCTGGCAGAGCCTACCGCCCTGCCCGTAGACGCTGTGCAGATTGATAGCGCCCGCCTGGACAGCGCCCACGCCGTCTACTCCACTGACCTGGACCCCGACGATGACTACGAAGAAGTTGTCGAAGAATACGCCACCACCGACGCGCCGGACGGCACGCACCGCGAGGAACGCCGCATCACCCGCACCACGCATCACCCGCGCGGCAAGGGCGACCAGAAAGCTGGCACTCCGAAAATGGGCGCTCGGAAAACGGGCTCTCAGAAAGCAGGCACCCAGGGCAACCCTGATGGTGCCGCCGAGATAATCGATGCGGGCGAACCCGAAACGCACACCACGACCATCCGCACGGTCACCCGCACCGTCACGGACCCGCCGCGTCGTGCCCCGCGTACCCGCCTGTTCCGCACGCTCAGCAAGTACCGCGGCGAGAAGAACCTGGCGGCGTGGGAAGAACGTTCCTCTACGCCCATGTTCGTGGCGTCCGTGCTGTACTTGCTCGCGTTCGCCGCGCCCATCATGAGCACGCGCATCCAGGAACCGTACGACGGGTACCTCAACATCATTCAGATGATTCTGTGGGGCCTATTCGCCGCCGACTACTGCATTCGCCTGTACCTGGCGCCACGGCGACTCTACTTCATCACGCACAACCTGATGAACCTGGCGATTGTGCTGCTGCCGGCGTGGCGTATTGTCAGCTTCCTCGCCATGATTCACCTGACCACCAACCGCCAGTACAAGAGGCTTTCAGAGTTGGCGGTGAAGCTTTTCGGATACACCGCGATCTTCATCATCATGTTCGCCCTGGCGATCTATTCGGTGGAGTCTTCCGAGCCGGGCGCGATGATCCGTGACCTGCCCACCGCCTACTGGTGGACGTTCACGACCCTCGCCACGGTCGGTTACGGCGACGTCTACCCGGTCACCGGCATCGGCAGGGTTATCGCCGTGGTCGTCATGCTGTACGGCGTGGGTATGGTCGCGGTTGCGACCGGTGCGCTCGCCAGCTGGATTATCGAAAAGATCGGTGGCAGGGAGGAGCAGGAGTACCCCGCAACCAAGGCTGACGTGGACGATCTTCGCCAGGAAATTTCTGAGTTGCGTGCCCTGCTGGCGCGTGAGTATGCGCGCCGTGAGGCCCACGACTACACCCTGCGTGAGGTTGTGGATGAAGACGGTGTGCACCCGATTCCTTCGGAGGCGGAGGCGGCACGCCGCGCTGGTTTCGGCGCTGCTGAGCCCGCCTCGGCTGCTACCTCGAATACCGCACCGGGCGCCGCGCGGACTGGTGAACCCGCTGATTCCTCGACCTCTCATGAGGTTGCGGTGCGTGAGCAGGAGCCAATCGCCCTGCTGGAGGAGACTCGCCAGACGTTCACGATTATTCGTGAGAAGTTCGCGTTGCGCTCTCGCAAATAGGTGTTGAGTTCTGCTGTTGACTGTAGTGTGTCGACTGTAGCGAAATTGTGGGTTTGCCGGTGACGTGGCAGAGACTCGCGGCAGAGACTTGCGGCAGAGATCCGGAGTAGCCCGGAAAATCTCGCCAGATGCCACGTTGTGGCTTGAAGTGCCATATTGTGGATTGTCGAGGCAAAATAAGCCCGCGCAGAGTGCAAATTGGGGTTCTCGGCTGTGAATAATCCATCAACTTAAGGTCTAATGTGACCAAACTATCTTTTAAAAATGACCGTCACTAGTGAAACTCCTAGCCAGAGCCTATAAACTATCTACCGTGCCAATGATCGAGCACCCTGTAGCCCAATGCGCTACGGGGTGTTGTCGTATCCCCACCTCACTCACGGGGAGAAGGCACCACTCAACTCACAAACTCACTCAAACACATACTCTGTTAGGACACGTTCGTGGCTTCTAAGTCCACCCTGAGCGCGCTCGCACTCCTTAGCGCGCTCACCCTTTCCGCGTGCGCATCCGCGCCGAATAACGCCTCCGCAAGTGCGGTTGTTGACCCTGCAGCTTTTGAGACGGCCCAGCCTAGCGCCGTTCCCGCCCCCGGCGACGACAGCACCGGAATTAAGGCGGCGGCTGGCGTCTCGCAGGATCCGTCGATCCACCCGACCGCAACCCAGCCCACTGATACCCCCGCACCGGATAACACGAGCAACCAGGAACCTGCCTCACCCGCCGTGACCGCTGTGCCTTCTTCCGTGCTCGCAACTCGTGCAACGGCGAGTGCTGACGGCACCTGGGTTCAGCAGGGCGCTACTGACCTTGAGAACTACATGGACGCCGTCATTCACGACGGCGTTATCGAGGTGACCTACCACCTGAACCACGAAGAGCTGGCGACCCCCTTCTGGGTTGGTACCTTCGAGGCGAAGGCCGGCAACTTTACCTACGTTTCCCGCGTGGATCGTGCGAAGCTGGCCCGCGCACCCTACGCCTCCGACAAGGAAACCAAGGAATTCACCATGGAGAACGGCGTGCTGAGCTTCCCCATGACCTATGAGGGCGCCACCCGCATCATTCACCTGGAAAAGCAGCACGGCTAAGCGCGCTACCGGGGGAGTCATCTCATATCTGGCCCGCATAGCGGATGGGTCGTTCCCGTTGCCGCGTGCGGGCTATAGAATGGGACTATGAGCGAGAACACGACCCCCGAGCATGGCACCGCAGCCTCGGTGCAGGATTCCTTCGAGCTGCCCGGCGCACCGGACCAGTTCCAGCGCCTGTGGACCCCGCACCGCACCGCCTACGTGAGCGGTGGCCAGAAGGATTACACCGAGAAGACCTGCCCCTTCTGCACTGCGCCCAGCCGCAGTGACGAGGAGTCGCTGATTGTGTACCGCGGCGAGCATGCCTTCGTGATTCTCAACCTCTACCCGTACAACCCCGGTCACCTGCTGGTCTGCCCGTACCGCCACATCCCGTTCTACGATGATGCGACCGAGGCGGAGACCATGGAGATTGCGAAGCTGACCCAGCTTGCCATGAAGGTTCTACGTGAGGTGTCGCATAATGACGGCTTCAACATTGGCATGAATCAGGGCAAGGTGGGCGGCGCGGGCATTGCTGATCACCTGCATCAGCACATTCTGCCGCGCTGGAGTGGGGATACGAATTTCCTGCCGATTATCGCTCACACCAAGACCATGTCACGCACGTTGGACGATATGCGTGTGGCTATTGCGGAGGGGTTTGCTCGCCTCAGCTAGACGGCCCGGCTAGTCGGTTGGGTAGCTTGGTGAGTTTGAAAATCTGCACTCATTGCTTCAATTTGCTAACCAGTGCACATAAATTCTGTGTCATAAATGCGTAGATTAGGCGTTTAATTCTCATTTGAATGCTGTTATGTCTGCTATGTATGGCAAAGTTTTAAGTGCAGCGTCGCTGCGGGGAAGCTTCCGGCTTCCATAAACACCGCATAGCTCACCGAAAAATAGCGGTCACCGATCGCTTTCCGGCTTGGCAGGGTAAGCGCCCTGCATCAACCACAGAGGTCAGCGCCTCAACTGAGAACCCACCCGGTCGTGCGTGAAGGCACGGCAACACTGCGAGGGGTGCGGATCAGCGTGAAGGTTGCTGGCCTCTTTTTGCGCCCCGCGGACGTGCCCCGAGGATGTGCGGCGGGAATGCGCGGAGTGTCTGGGGTGCTCCCGCCAGCTGCGCCGTGAACCCGCCAGAGCCGTTAGATGTGCCAACACTGGATGCGCCAGACCCGCTAGAGTGGAATGCTATGGACTACCCCAACCTGCTTGAGACTGCTTTCGACGAGTTCACTGCCGCGCCTGCTGCCGGTAATGGTGCTGTCGGTGTTGCCGATACCGCCGGTGACTCTGCGGGTGCGCCGCGGCTGCTCATCTGGAGGCAGATCCGCTGGTCCAACCGCCGCCCGCTCATTGAGGTGGAACCGGTCGTGCCTGTAAGTGGTGGAGCCATTGGCGGGGCCGCTGAAGGAGCTCATCACCGGGCATCTCAAGCGGCGGGGGAGTGTACTCCCGAGCCCGCGCAGCTTGGCGTTCCGAGCGGGGTGCGCATCCAGATTCCGCTGACCCCCGGCGCCTACCTGGGGTTGCGTATTCCGCGCGATAGCGAGGGGGAGCTCTACCGCTACTGCGCCGGCTACACCACCGGCGTAAGTGGTGACGCCGCCCCCGAATCCACCCCTGAATCCGCCCCCAAATCCGGGGTTACCTCCGCCGGAATCCGCCGCGTACCCTGCCCCGAGGGTGCCCGCATCCAGCGTGGCCAGCAGTGCCCGCGCTGCGCCGCCCGCGACGAATTCACCGCCCTGCACAGCGCGCACCTGTACCCCGGAACGCTTAGCGAATCCATGCGCGCCTACGCCATGCTGGAGCATCGCCTCTATATCGCGACGTTCCCGGACGGCACGCACAAGGTCGGCACGAGCTCCCTGCATTCGACCCCGCGCCGCCTGGACGAGCAGGCGGTCGCCACCGCCACCTACATTGCTCTCGCGCCCGACGGCCTGGCCATTCGTCGCGCCGAAGATGCCGTGACCGCCCTCGCGAAGATTCCGCAGGTCAAGCAGGTGGCGAGCAAGTACCGTGCCTGGACGAACCCGCTGCCCGGCGCGCAGCTTCGCTCTGCCCATCAGGAGGCGGTCGCCCGCGCCCGCGAAGCGCTCGCCGAACTGGCGCGCACCGAGCCGCAGGTGCCGCTCACCGCCCTGGATGAGCCGTGGATTCCGTCGCTTGCCATGAACCGCCCGTATGCGGCGCTGCGGGCGCAATCGCCCGAACCGCTGGCGCCCTGTGATTCTGGTCGGGGTGATTCTGGTATCGAGAGCGGGGCTGCTGGCTTCTTCTGCATGGGCGCGGCGGGTCAGTTTTTGAGCGCCCACACCGGCGATGCTGACGCGGCGTTCCTGGTGAATACTGCCGCGTGGCGGAATGTGCTGGTGGAGCCTGCGCAGGAGTTCACGCGGGTGAGGGTGCAGGGTTCGCTGTTCTAGCTACCCCAACCCCTGCCCCGTCCGGCTGTAGCGAACGAGTCCCGGCGGACCATTCAGCCGTTGGCGTGCGTGTACTAAAATGGTAAGCATGTCCAAACCCCTCATTCGTCTTCTCGGCCAGGGCGTACGCGCCGCGACTAAGCTTCGCGGTGGCGGCTCCGCCTTCCCCGGCCTTGTCATGGAAAAATTGCACCCCGACTTCGTTGCTGAAGAGCTCGCGAAGCTGCCCTACGGCGTGGTTGTTGTCTCCGGTACGAACGGTAAGACCACTACCACGAAGATGGCTGTGCAGCTGCTTGAAGCTCAGGGTCTGAAGGTTTTCACTAACCGCACCGGTTCGAACTTTGTGCGCGGTGTTGCCGCGGCACTGCTGGGCGAGATGACTCTCGGCGGCAAGCTTGACGCTGATATTGCCGTGCTTGAGCTGGACGAGGCGCACGCCGTGCACTTCGTCAAGGCCGTCAAGCCCGACTACGCTCTGCTGTTGAACGTTCTGCGTGACCAGCTGGACCGTTTCGGTGAGATTGACACGACCCGCCGCATGCTGGCGACCGTCGCCTCCGCAACGACCGGCACCGTGGTGCTTAACCGTGAGGATCCGCGCATCCGCTCCCTCGCTGAGAACGTGCAGCCGGGCGTGACCGTCAAGTACTACGGCCTGGATGAGTCCCTGCGCTCGTACTTCCCCTCGGACGATGAGATGCGCGGCGGCACCGTCGCGAAGGCAACCCTGCCCGATGCCGACGTCACCCTGACCGCGTTCTCCGGCACCTCCGCAACCTTCGACCTGGCGGGTGTGGAGCGAGTCGGCGAGATTAACCTGTACGGCATTTACAACATCTTCAATGCGGCTGGTGCTATGGCGCTGACCCGCGCCGTTATGGGCGATAAGCTCAACGAAGATAAGCTCATCGCGGAGCTGGCGAAGATTACCCCCGCCTTCGGTCGCGGTGAGACCCTGAACGTGAACGGCCGCCCGCTGCAGCTGCTGCTCGTGAAGAACCCGAGCGGTTTCCGCCTGTCCCTGGCGAGCGCGAACGCTGACGACTACGCCACCATGATCACGATTAACGACCAGTACGCTGACGGTCGTGACGTGTCCTGGCTGTGGGATGTTGACTTTGACAGCTTGAAGAAGACCGGCGTGCAGATGGTTTCGGGTGTGCGCGCCTGGGATATGGCGCTGCGCCTGGAGCATGACGGCGTGAAGGTTGACGAGGTCAACGAGAACCTTGCCGATGCGCTCAAGGGCTTCATCGCCTCCAGCGGTAACGCGCCCATGCGTATTTTCTGCACCTACACCGCAATGCTGGCTCTGCGTGAAGAGCTGGCAAAGATCACTGACGTTGAGAGGGTCTCCTAATGACGGCAACTCACACTTTTGAGGGCACCCCCGCGGCAGGCCCGAATAACGGTAAGACTCTGCGTATTCTGCAGCTGTACCCGCTCGACATGAACATTTACGGCGACTGGGGTAACACCCTGGCGTTGGCTCGTCGCGCGCAGGCACACGGCTTTGATGTGCAGATTCTGGATCACAACCCCGGTCAGCCTTTCCCGGAGGATGTTGACATTATTCTGGGCGGCGGTGGCCAGGATTCCGGTCAGTCCGTGATTCAGGACGACCTGCACGCGAACGGTGACAAGCTGCGTGCGCTGGCTGAGGACGGCGTGCCGATGCTCGTCATTTGTGGCCTGTACCAGCTGTTCGGCAAGGAGTTCCGCACCCGTGAGGGTGAGGTGCTCAAGGGCATCGGAATTTTTGATGCGCACACGGTCGGCGGCGATGACCGCCTGATTGGCAACATTGTTGAGGAGTCTGAGGAGTTCGGCACCGTGATTGGTTTTGAGAACCACTCGGGTCTGACCTACCTGGGCGCCGGATGCACCCCGCTGGCTACCGTCACCAAGGGCGAGGGCAACAACGTGACCGACTCGTATGAGGGTGCGCGCGTGCACAACGTGATTGGCACCTACCTGCACGGTTCGCTGCTGCCGAAGAACCCGAAGATTTCGGATTACCTGATTGAGCAGGCGGCTAAGCGTAAGTTTGGCGAGTTCACGCCGAACACTATTGACGACTCGCTGGTGGAGAAGGCACGCGCTTCGGCTGCGTCTCGCCCCCACTAGCATCCTATTCCGGGCGGTGGCGTGCACTTTCTGAGGTGGTGTGCGCCTCCGCTACGGTATAGTTATGTGAGTACAGTACGGTGCGTGGGACGTTTCGCCGTGTCCGCACAGAGGTTTTGACTAAGGGAGATACGAATGTCCGGTCACTCTAAATGGGCGACTACTAAGCACAAGAAGGCTGCTATCGACGCTAAGCGCGCGAAGGCTTTCGCGAAGTTCATTAAGGCAATTGAAGTTGCAGCACGTATGGGCGGCGCTGATATTGCTGGTAACCCCGCTCTTGACCTGGCTGTGTCGAAGGCGAAGAAGAACTCCGTTCCTAACGACAACATTGACCGCGCAATCAAGCGTGGCGCTGGCCTGACCGGTGAGACCATTGACTACACCGAAATCATGTACGAAGCACGCGGCCCGCAGGGTACCGCTCTGTACATTGAGTGTCTGACCGATAACCGTAACCGTGCGGCGTCTGAGGTTCGCCTGGCTGTGACCCGTAACGGCGGCACCATGGCTGACCAGGGTTCGGTTGCGTTCCTGTTCGAGCGTAAGGGCGTTGCTGAGGTCACTAAGACTGACGGTCTGACCGAGGATGACGTTCTGATGGCTGTTCTGGATGCAGGTGCTGAAGAGGTTCTGGACGAGGGCGATATCTTCACCGTTGTTTCCGCAGCGACCGACCTGCCCGAGATCCGTAAGGCACTGGACGAGGCTGGCCTGGAGTACAACAACGACGACCCGGTCTTCCGCCCGACCATGCAGGTTGACCTGGACGCTGAGGGTGCTAAGAAGTTCATGAAGCTGGCAGACGCTATTGAAGAGCTCGACGACGTTCAGAACGTCTACTCGAACGCTAACGTTTCTGCTGAGGTTATGGCAGAGCTGGAAGCTGAGTAATCGCTCGGATTCTGATATCTGATGCTTGAAGAAGCCGCTCCTTTAACCGAGCCGCCGCAGGGTGGCTGGTTGGGGGAGTGGCTTCTTAGCGTTTTGGGCTATATTGCCTGCGATACCGCATCTTGGGGATGCGCTGGATACTTTTCGCGGGGTGCGCGGTGACCGCACTTGTGGTGACCGTTCTCGCGGTGACAATGTTCGTGGCGTGCCCCGGTGCCGGGTGCTAGGATTCTGAAGGGCTAGAATCTAGAGATTCTCTAGGGAGTTTGTCGAAAGGGGAGATGATGGCTGCCGCTCAACCTGCCGCACGCGATAGCATGCGCGAGAACCGTACCGCCGCCGCCGTGGAGCGTGTGCCGGGTGCAACTCGCATCATGGGTGTTGACCCCGGTCTGACCCGTTGTGGCTTCTCCATGCTCGATATGACCGCCGACCGTAAGGCGCACTTCGTGAACGTGGGTGTTGCCGGCACGATCCCGGCGGAGTCCCTGGACCAGCGTATTCTCTGGATTTTCAACGCCGCCTCCCACTGGCTCGACACCTACAAGCCGGATGCCCTGGCGATTGAGCGTATCTTCGCGCAGGAACAGGTGAACACGGTGATTGGTACCGCGCACGCTTCGGGTGCGGTGATTTCTGCGGCGGCGATGCGCGGCGTGCCGGTGTTCTTCCATACCCCTTCGGAGGTGAAGGCGGCGGTGACTGGTAGCGGCCGCGCCGATAAGGCGTCGGTGGGTCGCATGGTGACCCGCATTCTGGGGCTGGAATCCATGCCGAAGCCCGCCGATGCTGCCGATGCCCTGGCGATTGCGATCTGTCACGGTTGGCGTGGCGGCGGTATTGGTTCTGGTATTAACATGGCGGCGCAGACGCAGACTCACCAGGGTTCACGCCCGGCACGGGCTCGCCGCGGTGGGTCGTTAACTCCGGCGCAGCGTGCCTGGATGGAGGCGGAGGCGCGCGCTCGCCGCTAGAGGCGCCTGTGTGTCTTCGTGGGCTCTGGCGCCCCTCCTGCTAGTTCGCATGTATTCGCTAAGAAGTTCGAATATATGCTTGATTTCAGAAGAAATATTCTAATATACTTGTAGTGTCTCCCCGTCGAACTGGGGGAGTGCGTTCTGCGGGTGCCGGAGTTCCCGGTGCCCTCACACTGCCGCGAGCCCCAATCCGGGGGCGCGGTGTTGAAAGGTGGAGAGAAATGATTGCATCCCTGACCGGTCGTGTGGCTCAGGTGGGCCTTGATCATGCGGTGATTAATGTGAACGGTTTCGGCATGCTCGTGTACGCTACTGCGCGTACTCTCTCCAAGCTGCGCACGGGTGAGGAAGCTACCGTGCTGACCACCATGATTGTGCGTGAAGAGTCGATGACTCTCTACGGTTTTTCGGAGCCTGCCGAGCGTGAAGTGTTCGATATGATGCTTTCGGTTTCCGGTATTGGTCCGCGTATTGCTCTGGCGGTGCTGAGTGTTCACACCGCTTCTGAGGTGGAGCGTGCCGTGGCGACCGGTGACGATAAGGCGTTCACGAAGGTTCCCGGTATTGGTCCGAAGGGTGCCCGCCGTATTGTGCTGGAGCTTGCCGGCAAGCTGATTCTCAGCGATGGTCAGACCGATGAGCTGCCGCTGAGCCAGGGTATTGTCTGGAAGCCGCAGGTGCTTGATGCTCTCACCTCCCTGGGCTGGAGTGAGAAGGACGCTTCCGCCGCTATTGACGCTTACGTGCAGCACAACCCTGCCGCAGAGACTGAGCCGGTGGGTGTGGCTCTGCGCGGTGTGCTCGCCTCCTTGGGTACTCAGAACACGGTGGGCCGCCACTAAACGGCGCGCCCTGTCCGATGTATCCCACTCAAACTTTTGTGAAAGAAGAATTCTATGAGCCAGAATCCCTATGAGCCGCAGCCCGCGGCGTCCCTGGTTTCCGGCGGGTATTTTCCCGGTCAGGTGCCCGGCACTCAGGCGTCTTCAGCTCCCGCCCAGCGCCTCGTGGCGATGGAAGAAGAGCCTGAAGAGAAGATGATTGAGGCGGCACTGCGCCCTAAGTCCCTGGATGACTTTGTGGGTCAGCGCCGTGTGCGTCAGCAGCTGTCCCTGGTGCTGGAGGCTTCGAAGATGCGTGGCCGTAGCGCCGACCATGTGCTGCTGTCGGGCCCTCCCGGTCTGGGTAAGACCACTCTCGCAATGATTATTGCGGCAGAGATGGAGGCGCCGCTGCGCATCACCTCCGGCCCGGCGATTCAGCATTCGGGTGATTTGGCGGCGATTCTGTCTTCGCTGACTCCCGGTGAGGTGTTGTTCCTGGATGAGATTCACCGTATGAGCCGCCCGGCTGAAGAAATGCTCTACATGGCGATGGAAGATTTCCGTGTGGACATTGTGGTCGGTAAGGGCGCGGGTGCAACCTCCATTCCGTTGGAGTTGCCGCAGTTCACCCTGGTGGGTGCGACGACCCGTGCGGGTCTGCTGCCCGGGCCTCTGCGTGACCGCTTCGGCTTTACCGGCCACCTGGAGTTCTACTCGGTGGAGGAGCTGGAGCTGGTGCTTCGCCGTAGCGCGGGTCTGATGGACATGCAGATTACCTCCGAGGGTTTCACCGAGATTGCCGGTCGTTCCCGCGGCACGCCGCGTATTGCGAACCGCCTGCTACGCCGTGTGCGTGACTGGGCGCTGGTGAACGGCGTGGACCGCATCAACGCGGGTGATGCCGCAACCGCGCTGGACATGTACGAGGTGGATTCGCGTGGCCTGGACCGCCTGGACCGTGCCGTGCTGGAGGCGCTGATTCACAAGTTCGGCGGCGGCCCGGTGGGTCTGTCTACCCTCGCCATTGCGGTGGGTGAAGAGACTGAGACCGTGGAGACGGTTGCCGAGCCGTACCTGGTGCGTGAGGGCCTGATTGGTCGCACTCCGCGCGGTCGTGTGGCTCTGCCCGCGGCGTGGGAGCACCTCGGCTTGGAAGCGCCCGAAATTCAGCTCTAGGCCCGAGATTCAACTCTAGACCCGCATCAGCTGATAACACAGCAGTTGATCTAAGTAGTAGCCCGTGGGAGGTATTTAGCCTCCCGCGGGCTTCTCTGTAGGCGCTGCCGGGCTTTATCAGCGACATAAAATTACGCCGAGAGAGTCCAAAACTCAGGTTAACCTCACAAAAATGCTGGTTCGGGGCACTAAAGCTCAAGCTCTCGCGTAGGATGGATACGTACTGTATCTACGATTCCACACCTTCTGGTACGCTCAACCCTCGCGGTGAGCGGCACGGGTGCGGATGTGAAAGTGAGACCATGGATTTTAACCTCCTGATTATGATCGCCATGATGGCGCTGCTGGCATGGATGATGTTCTCTGCGCAGAAGCGTCAGCGTAAGCAGATGGAGGAGCTGCAGGCAATGCGACGTGCGCTCGTCCCTGGTGATCAGGTGATGACTGCTTCCGGCGTTTACGGCACCGTTGTCAGCACTGACCTTGAGAACAACAAGCTGCAGCTTCAGATTGCAGAGGGCGTTGTGATTACTGCGTCCATGAATGCGATCCTGAACCTTGTTGAGGAGGAGGCCCCCGCAGCGCCCCTGACCGAGGACGTGTACGAGGCTACCGCATCCGAAGCTCCCGCTTCCGATACCTCTTCTGATACTGCTAAGTAATTCAGAGCGTATGAGCCCGGCGCCCATGAGCGGCGTCGGGTTTTCGCGTTACGGAATCTGTAGAACACTCAATACTATTCACACGAAGAAGGAACATTATGGCTAAGCGTTCACCGCTTGCAGCCGCGCGAGGGGCGCTCCTCTCGATGGTCCTGCTCATGGTTGTTATGGCTGCCGGTATTTTTGGCAGCACCTACTCGGGAGGTTCGTGGGCACCGAAGCTCGCCCTGGACCTTTCGGGTGGTACTCAGATGATTCTTTCTCCGAAGGTCAATGGCTCTTCGGATGGGAACGTCACCCAGGAGCAGTTGAACCAGGCGGTTGAGATTATTCGTCAGCGCGTTGATGGTGCCGGCGTTTCGGAGGCGGAGGTTACCACCTCTTTCGGCTCGGGTAATAACGTGGTTGTTTCGGTTCCCGGAACGATTAGCGCTGAGACTCGTCAGCTGATTCAGGCGTCTGCAAATATGACGTTCCGCCCGGTGCTGCTTTCTGGTGCCGGTACTGCGGTGGCTGAGGACGCCCGCACTGCGGACGATAAGCTGCCCAAGCCCTCCGCGGAACCGACTAATGGTTCGGACCGCAACTGGATTACTGCGGACCTGTACAAGCAGTATGAGGCGAAGGACTGCACCGCGGCACGCAATGAGGACGCCGATAGCGCGGACCCGACTAAGCCGATGGTGGCGTGCTCCACTGACGGTCGGGAGAAGTACATTCTGGGTCCTGTGGAGCTGAGCGGTAGCGATATTTCTACCGCAAGCCACTCGCAGGAGACGAGCGGTCAGGGCGTGACGACGGGCCGTTGGGCTGTGAACATTCAGTTCAACGATGCAGCTCGTGAGAAGTTCCAGAACATTACTTCTCGCCTGAACGCGATTCGTGCACAGAACGCAAATGACCCTCGTGCCCGCTTCGCGATTCTGCTGGACGGCAAGGTGCTGTCCTCCCCGGTGTCGCAGGCTGTGATTTCTGATGGTAAGCCGCAGATTACCGGTAACTTCACCGAGCAGGAGGCGAAGGCTCTCGCCGATCAGCTCAAGTACGGTGCCCTGCCGATTAGCTTCACGATTCAGTCGGAGCAGCAGATTTCTGCGACTCTGGGTTCGGAGCAGTTGCGTGTGGGTCTGCTGACCGGTCTGATTGGTCTGCTGCTGGTGTTTGTGTACTCGCTGTTCCAGTACCGTCTGCTGGGTTTTGTCACGATGATGTCGCTGATTGTGGCTGGCATTATTTCGTATGAGGCGATTGCGCTGCTGGGTTGGGCGTTGAACTACCGCCTGTCTCTGGCTGGTGTGGCGGGTCTGATTGTGGCGATTGGTGCTACGGCTGACTCGTTCATCGTCTACTTTGAGCGTATCCGTGATGAGATCCGTGCGGGCCGCACAATCCCGTCGGCGGTGAACCACGGTTGGCAGCGCGCATCCCGCACTATTTTGGCGTCGAAGGCTGTGAACCTGCTGGCTGCTGTGGTGCTGTACGTGGTGTCGGTTGGTTCAGTGAAGGGCTTCGCGTTCACCCTTGGTTTGACTGCGATTGCTGACCTTGTGGTCGTGTACCTGTTCACCCACCCGACGCTGACTCTGCTGGCGAATACCCGCTACTTCGGTGAGGGTCACCGCCACTCGGGCCTGTCGCCTGAGTCGCTGGGTGCTACGCCGCTGTACCGTGGTGCCGGTCGCCTCCGCAGCCCGGAGGAGAAGCAGTTGAGCATCGCTGAGCGTCGCCGTGCAGAGCGTGCCGCCGCTGAGGCTGACGAGTCTGCTTCTGATGAGAAGAAGGAGAGCTAAGCATGGCTACCGATGTGAAACCTAATGCTTTTGCCCGCTTCGGTAATGACCTGCATTCGGGTGCCCGCTCGTACCCCTTCGTGGGTAAGCGCCGCCTGTGGCTGTTGCTTGCGGCTGTGCTGATGGCGGTTTCGGTTCTGATTCCGGCTGTTGGTGGCGGCTTCAACCTGGGTATTGATTTCCGTGGCGGTTCGGAGTTCGTGGTCTCGAAGACCGCGCACGTTGATACTGCTACGGGTGAGCGC